>Ga0224497_10000007_pt1 | contig 258540 bp, 240 predicted proteins | sample SF_Jul11_sed_USG_4_FD_167970 | JGI IMG/M metagenome (GOLD analysis project Ga0224497, IMG submission 167970) | Sediment microbial communities from San Francisco Bay, California, United States - SF_Jul11_sed_USGS_13 | ecosystem: Environmental > Aquatic > Marine > Sediment | place: USA...
TCGCCTTGGTGAGCTTTTACCTCACCAACAAACTAATCCGACTTAGGCTCATCCAATAGCGCGAGGTCCGAAGATCCCCCGCTTTCCCCCGTAGGGCGTATGCGGTATTAGCTCGAGTTTCCCCGAGTTGTCCCCCACTACTGGGCAGATTCCTAAGCATTACTCACCCGTCCGCCACTCGTCGCCAAAGAGCAAGCTCTTCGCGTTACCGTTCGACTTGCATGTGTTAGGCATGCCGCCAGCGTTCAATCTGAGCCAGGATCAAACTCTTCAGTTTAAAGCTATGAGCTTTACTAAAGAACGTGGTCCCCAACTTTAAGAATTAAACTTGGTTCTCACGTTGTATTGCCTAGAGCAAATTCCAACGCGAGCACCCACACAAATTATCTGTACTCAATTGTTAAAGAACGATTCAAAAATGGGGACATTCCTGATTTGGCCCACCCGATTCCGCCCTTAAAACCAGGCTAAATCAGGAATGTCTCCATTTTTGAGTAGACCCACAATTATACAGGCCACACAGGACCGTTGCACAGCCCTGGCCTGCTGGCTCACGTACGATTTTGGGGTCTGCCGAGGGACACCGTACCCTCAGCGAGCGGGGCATTATAGCGACCCGCGGGCCCCGGTCAACCATTATTCAGCGCCTCATTGACGGCCGCAGTGCAAGCGCCCGCTCGCCAGGCGTTTCTCGTTATTTGTCAGTTACTTGTGGTTGGGGCGATATCCCAAGCAAACATCCGCCCAGGCATTCTCGACGGGCATTGGTTGCGGCTCATGGACAAAGCCCGCCGCTCTGCACGGTTCGATCGCGACCGTCAGACCGCCTTGGGAGTCAAAAAGGCGGCCGCGAGCCTGCCAGTGAATGGCAGCGATCGCCGGCCGCAGCGAATAGTGCGCGCGATTCCGGCTCCCTGGGCACCGGCGCTAGCGGCCATCGATCTCAGCGTAACGACCGCATCTATCGTGCCGCGAGCCAGCCATTGTATTCATCGGAGGCCAGCAGTTGTGTCAGACCACGGTCCTTCTCGAGCGCCTCGGGCCCGAGTTCGTGGCCGAACTGACTCTCGAGTTGCGAGAGCGCCTCGACGGCACCCGTGAAGTCAGACAACGCCGCACGCGCACGCAAAGCGGACCACCAGGCCAGTTCAAGGCCGGGTTCTAGGCTGAGCGCCTTCTCCGCATGCGCATCGGCGGCCTGCCCATCGCCCAATACGAGTGTTGCCGCCGACAGCCGTGCCTCCATGGCGGAGTCCTCGGCATCAAGCTTGTCGTAAAGGCGCTGCAGGGCCTGCAGTGCCTCCTCGTATTGTCGCGACGGAAAGTAGTAGTCGAGCAGCATCAGCGAAAAGAGCGGCTCCTCGGGATGATACTTCGCCATGTACATCAGCGCGGTGCGTTGCATGCGCCGGCTTCTGATTTGCCTGGTCAGCTGCACGCTCGTGAGCACAACGACCTTTTGCCGTGCCAGGCGTTCATCAAGGCCATTGATGATATTTATGTAACGCTCCGCCTGCCGATCACGGGCAGCCTTCAACAGTTCTGTAAATTGAAACAGATCGGCCTCTTTAACGTTCTTGAAGTCGATCAGCTTGCGTATTGCCGGTTTGCTGGGCGCCGCCTTGATCAGCATCATGCCGATGCCGTCTGTGAATTGTTCCCCCTGCAGGTAATCAATCCAGTCGACAATAACGAAGCGGTTCTTGTCGCCGAGCAACAGCTCATACTCATGGTAGCTGAACTGAAAGTCGGGAAGGTCAAATCTGACCACGGCACGTCCACGATTACCGCGAGACTCGACAGCGAGAAGGGTCGCTTTAAGTTCGTCTTTGGAATCCGCAAAGGCCGACTTGATCATACTGTCATAACGAAACTCGAGGTCGTCGAGGAACTGGCGTTTGACTTTCTGATCGATCAGCCGTAAACCGAAAATCCGCTCGATAAAATCGTCCCTGTCGATCGCCGCAATAAACCGGTCGAACGATCCTCTGTTGAGCTCGGCAACAATTTCCTGCATGCCCGCTCGAAACGTTTCCTGTCGGGCCAGTTCTTCGTCTTCGACAGGTTCGGCAGATATCGTCGTCCAGCAGAAGATTGCGCTGGCGAGCAGTAACGACTTGGTGATTTTCATCGACAGCATTGTCCGACCTTTGACAGCTAGCTGAATGTGTTTAGACGCAAAATCCGTCCCGAGATTCCCCGCTACTTCAGACTCACTCGCGAAAACTTTCGCTTACCCACCTGGTACACGTTGGTGCTGCCGGCGTCGATGAGCAATGATCGATCCTCGATCCGAACGCCATCGATCCTCACGGCACCTTGCTTGATCATCCTGAATGCCTCCGACGTACTTGCGACGAGGCCGGCGTCTTTTAAAAGATGAGCGATACCCAGTTGTCCATCCCGGGCCTGCAAAGTCACCTCCGGCATGTCGTCGGGCATTGCGCCTTCACGAAACCGGGCGACGAACTCCTCCTGCGCGGCATCCGCGGCGGCCGCATTATGAAATCGCGCTACGATCTCCGTAGCCAGCTCAAACTTGGCGTCCCGTGGATTCATGCCGGCATCGACGCGCTTACGAAGCGCGGCAATTTCTTTGAGCGAGCGAAAACTCAAGAGATCGAAGTACCGCCACATCAGTTCGTCGGATATCGACATGAGTTTGCCGTACATCTCGCCGGGAGGCTCGGTGATGCCGACGTAGTTGCCGAGCGACTTCGACATTTTCTGAACTCCGTCGAGCCCCTCCAGGAGCGGCAGTGTAACAACGACCTGCGGGTCCTGCTCGAAGACCTGTTGCAGCTGCCGTCCGACGAGCAAGTTGAATTTTTGATCCGTACCACCCATTTCGATGTCGGCCCGAAGTACGACGGAATCATAGCCCTGTACGATCGGGTACAAGAATTCGTGGATCGAAATCGGCTGCCCGCTCGTGTAACGTTTATTGAAATCGTCGCGCTCGAGCATGCGCGCGACCGTGTGATGCGACGCAAGCTTGATCAGGCCCGCTGCGTCCATGTCGCCCATCCAGCGCGAGTTAAATTCGACGCGCGTCTGTCTCTCGTCGAGGATCTTGAATATTTGGGCCTCGTAAGTCCTGGCGTTCGCTTTTATTTCAGCAGCGGACAACGGGGGCCGCGTGGTGTTCTTACCCGAAGGATCGCCAATCATGCCCGTGAAATCGCCGATCAGGAACACGATCTCATGCCCCAACTCCTGGAATTGGCGCATCTTGTTGATCACCACGGTGTGGCCGATGTGCAGATCCGGCGCGGTCGGGTCAAATCCGACCTTGACCAGAAGTGCTCGGCCCAGCTTGAGCTTCGCCTCGAGACCGTTTGCCGGCAGTACTTCGTCGGTTCCGCGGACCAGTTCCAGAAGTTGTTGCTTGATGTCCTTCATGACCTCGTTATCGGGCGCCTCGCGCAGCAGAACTGTAGCATCCTCAACGGGCGATGAAAGCCTGCCTAGCAGTTTTCTGAACAAACTGTTTTAACGTCCTGAGTTATAACACTTTTCTTTGACCTGCTGAAAAGCGCACGGTAGAGTAGCGTCTTCACGCAATAAGGGGTCCTCGACTTGCATCGTCCGCCAAGTCCACTGCTGCACGATTACAAACCGATGGCGACCCCGGCGCCGAAAAAATCGAAGGCGCTGCAATGGTTTGTCGTGGGTCTCGGCATCCCGCTATTGGGACTTGCGCTCATTTCTACGTTAACCCCTCGTGGGGAAATTACACCGCCCCCGCCGACACCAATCATGACAGCCATCGAGGGCGATGACGTCACCGTCGCAGATTCCGTCGCTGAACCAGTTATTTATACCGGCGTACCGCTTGTTCTGGCGCCGGAACCGGAGTACGAAACGCTGACTCTGACCATTCGCTCCGGCGATACGCTCGATCAGCTGTTCAGGAAGCACAAACTCGACATCGGTCACCTCGCGACGATCGCGCGAATTGAAGAAGCCGGCAAGCAGTTCCGCAGAATCAAGCCTGGCGACATCTTCGAGATCACCCATGACAACGGCAAGCTTGTGAGTATGTATTCAGCGCTTAGCCTTACAAGCGCCCTGAAAGTTGACCGACAGGAGTCCGGATTCACGGCTGCAGTTATCGAACGACCGATCGAGAAACGTAAGCGACTCGCCTACGGAATCATCGAGACGTCGTTGTTCGAGAGTGCAGCAGCCGCTGGGCTTTCCGACAAGGTCATCATGAATATTGCGGGTATTTTCGCCTGGGACGTCGATTTCGTACTGGACATCAGGACCGGCGACAACTTCTACGTGCAATTCGAAGAAGTCTGGCAAGACGATGAATTCGTCACTGACGGAGAAATCATCGTTGCAGAATTCAACAATAACGGACGCACCCACCGCGCGATACGCTTTGTCGATGACAGCGGCAGAACTGATTACTTCACACCCGACGGACACAGTGTGCGCAAGGCATTCATTCGCGCACCGGTCGATTTCACACGCGTCAGCTCCAACTTCAATCCGCGCCGTCGTCATCCGATCCTCAATACGATTCGTGCACATCGGGGCGTCGACTACGCCGCACCACGCGGTACCCCAATCAAGGCAGCGGGAGACGGTAAAGTCATCTTTCGCGGCCGCAAGTCAGGCTATGGCAATGCAGTCATTCTGCAGCACGGTGGCAATATCACGACGCTGTATGCGCATATGTCCCGGTTTGCGGCGAAAGCGCGGCTCGGCAATCGCGTTCGCCAGGGACAGACAATCGGCTATGTTGGGGCAACGGGACTTGCGACGGCGAACCATTTGCACTACGAGTACCGCATCAACGGTGTGCATCGCAATCCGCGCACCGTCAAGCTGCCGCAGGCAGATCCAATTGCTGAAAAATACCGCGAGCGATTTCGTGCCGCTGCTCAACCGATACTCGAGGAACTCGAACAATTCAAAAGCACCCAGCTCGCCACTGTCGCATTCAACGAACGTTAATCCGTGCCCACACCATCAATGGGTGACTATTACATCGGCCTGATCTCCGGCACGAGCATGGACGGCATCGACGCTGCCCTGGTCGAGTTCCGCGAGTCGTCGCTGGAAATACTGCAGACGCGAGAGCATGCGTATCCGACCGAACTGCGACAGCAACTCGCTGTCGCCATTCGCGAGCCGGACGCCGGCGGTGTGGAAAGTGTTGGTCACTTGGACCAGGCCGTTGGTGCATGTTTTCGTGATGCCGCCATCGCTTTGTTGGCTGATGCCGGTATCGACCCGTCAGCCGTTGCCGCGATCGGCAGCCACGGACAGACTGTGCGACACCAGCCTGATGCCGCACAGCCGTTCTCCTTACAGATCGGGGACGCGGCAGTTATTGCAGCCGGAACCGGCATTGCGACCGTCGCCGATTTTCGCAGCGCTGACATCGCTCTCGGCGGACAGGGTGCACCCCTCACACCCCGATTTCACGAGTGGCTGTTTCGTCAGCCCGGGATCGATCGTACCGTGTTGAATATCGGCGGCATCGCGAATCTGACAATACTGCCCGCCGACAAAGCCGAAACTACGGGCTTCGACACGGGTCCTGGTAATACGCTGCTTGATGCCTGGATGCGCAAGCAGAACGACGAACCATTTGACCGCGATGGGGCCTGGGCGGCTTCCGGCTCTGTTGACGCGGCATTGCTGCAGCGGCTGCTGGCAGATCCCTATTTCGCGGCTACACCGCCGAAGAGCACCGGATTCGAGCATTTCAATCTCGATTGGCTCGAAGCCGCCGGCGCCGGCAGCGTCAATCCGGTCGATGTGCAGGCGACATTGTGCGCTTTGACTGCGACCAGCATTGCAGCAGCCGTCGGCACGTTCGCGGGACAGACCACAGAGCTGCTCGTCTGCGGCGGCGGTGTGCACAACTCGGAACTGATGCGGCAACTCGACGCGCATATGCCCAACATCGATATCCGATCGACTGCGACCGTCGGGCTCGATCCTGACTGGGTCGAGGCGGTTGCCTTCGCCTGGCTCGCCATGCGCCGCCTGCACGGCCTGCCGGGCAACCTGCCTTCGGTCACCGGGGCAAGCCGTCCAGCAGTTCTCGGCGCCGTGTATCCGGCCACATAAAACGAGTAGTCCGTAAACCTATCGCGACGCTGTCGTTGCTATACTGCTCGGCCCGAGACACTCGAGACGATCGTGGACGCGCCAGCACTACTGCCCACCGACAAGTACATCAACCGTGACCTGAGCCAGTTCGAGTTCAACAAGCGTGTGTTGGCGCAAGCACTCGACCCCACGGTGCCGCTGCTCGAACGGCTTCGGTTCCTGTGTATTACCTGCACGAATCTCGATGAGTTCTTTGAGATTCGCGTCGCCGCGCTTAAACAGCGCATCGAGATTGGCGCGCCACCGATCAGTCCGGAGAAATTGTCTGCACAACAAATATTTGATGCGTTGCACCACGGCATGATCGACATTGTGCGGCAACAATACGCGCTGTTGAACGATGTATTGTTTCCCGAACTCGCGAACGCGGGTGTGCGTTTTGTGCAAAGCGAGAATTGGAACCCGGATCAGCAGCAATGGCTGAGCGATTATTTTCTCGAGCAGGTCGTGCCCGTGCTGACGCCGCTGACATTCGACCCATCACGACCATTTCCGCGCGTACTCAACAAGAGCCTGAATTTCATCGTGCGACTCCACGGCAAGGATGCATTCGGCCGCCGCCGGCATCGCGGTATGGTCCAGGCGCCACGGTCTCTACCGCGCATCATTCGGCTTCCCGAGCATTTAAGTACTCCCGATTGCCACGACTACGTATTCCTTTCATCGATCATTCGCGAGCATGTCCATGAGTTATTCCCGGGCTTGATTGTCGATGGGTGCTATCAATTCCGGGTCACGCGCAACAGCAATCTCTATGTCGATGAGGAAGAAATCAGCGATCTTGTAGACGCGCTCGAGGGACAGCTCGAGGCCAGTCGCTACGGCGCTGCCGTGCGCCTCGAGGTCGGTCACCAGTGCCCGGAAGACCTGCAGCAGTTTCTGCTCGATCATTTCCGGCTGCAGGAACAAGACATGTATCTCGTCGAGGGACCAGTCAATCTGAATCGCCTCTCAACCGTGTGCGACATCGAAGATCGACCGGAGCTATTTTATCCGCCATTCACGCAGGGGCTCCCGGATGAACTCCGCAGCGGCGAGGATATTTTCACTTTGCTATCGAAGAAAAACGTGCTGCTGCATCACCCGTATCACTCGTTCGCGCCAACGATTGACTTTATTAGGTCGGCGGCGACAGATGAAAACGTGCTGGCCATCAAGATCACGCTGTATCGCACCGGCGCGGAGTCACCGATTGTCGACCTGCTCGTCAACGCCGCGCGGGCCGGCAAGGAAGTCACAGTTATCATTGAGCTCATGGCGCGTTTCGACGAGGCGGCAAATATCGCACTGGCGAATCGCCTGCAGGAAGCCGGAGCACATGTCGTATACGGGCTCGTCGGCTATAAGACGCACGCCAAGATGACGCTTGTCGTGCGCCGCGAGGCCGGCAAGCTGGTTCGTTATGTGCATCTCGGCACCGGCAATTACCATCACGCAACGACCCGCGTTTATACGGATTATGGCTACATGAGTAGTAGCCAGCGGCTCGGCGAGGACGTGCACAAGCTGTTCATGCAGCTGACGAGCCTTACCGAGGTCAGTGGTCTCAGCCGGATGCTGGCGTCGCCGTTCAGCCTGTACGACGCACTGATCGCCAAGATAAAAAACGAGGCGGAGAACGCGCGTGCGGGCAAAGATGGGCGCATCATCGTCAAAGTCAACTCACTGAACGAGCCCGGAATCATCGATGCACTTTATGAAGCGTCGCAAGCTGGTGTGCAGATCGATCTGATCGTGCGCGGTATCTGTTCGTTGCGCCCCGGAGTGCCGGGACTGTCGGACAATATCCGTGTACGCTCTATCGTCGGCCGCTTTCTCGAGCACTCACGCGTGTACTACTTCTTGAATGGCGGCGACGAGCAGTTCTACTGCTCGAGCGCGGACTGGATGGAACGCAACCTTTTGCGGCGCAACGAATCGTGCTTCGAGATTCGCCAGAAACTTATGAAAGAGCAGATCCGTCACGATCTCGAGTTATTTCTCGCCGACAATTGCCAGGCCTGGGTTCTGCATGGTGACGGCAGCTACAAGCGGCTGACACCGGGCGATGAAGATCGGGTGTCCGCGCAGGCGACTTTCGTGAAGCTGCTCGCCGCGACTAACTAAAGCTCAGCTTGTAGCCGACATCACCCAGGAAGTCACGTTCACGTTCAAGATCCGCAACCGTCAGCGGATTCGAGGCCAGCCATTCAGGATCGAAGCGCAGTTTTAAAGCTGCCGTGTCGACTGTCAATTCGATCGGAGGTAGTTCGGCATGGCTGCGACTGCGATTCAACAGCACGGCAAGCCTTAATAGCATCGCAAGGCGCAATGCGGCTTCGCGCCAGGCTTCGGGCAGGCCCTGCTGCAGACCGGTGTCCAGCTGATGGCGCTGGCTGTTGATCAGAAACGCAAGGAAACGTTGTTCCGCGCGCGGAAATCCGGGCATGTCTGCGTGTTGCGCGATGTAGGCGCCGTGCCGCTGAAATCCATCGTGCGAAATATCCAGACCCATCTCGTGCAGGCGAGCAGACCAGTCGAGGATGTTGCGACCCGGTGCATTATCGAGTTGCCAGGCAGCGGCACATTGCTCGAGCAGCATGTTCGCGGTAGCGCTGACTCGTTTGGCCTGCTCCTGATCAACGTGATAGCGGGCCGCCATCGCGCGTACACTGCGTTCGCGAGCGTCTTCATGCCGCAGGCGGCCCAGCAAATCGTAGAGCAGCCCCTCGCGTAACGCACCATCCGAAACATGCAGCTCGTGCAGCCGCAGCGCGACAAACAACTCGGCGATTATCGCAAGCCCGCCGGGCCAGACCTGCGCACGACTTTCCGATAGTCCGCGAAGTGACAGTGTCTTAATCGAGTCGAATTCGAGCACGCGTTCGATCAGTTGTTCGACGGCGTCGAGCGTCAGTGCATGCGCATCGATGATGCCGAGTTCGCTGGCGACACACTCAGTTGCACGCATGGTGCCCGACGAGCCGATCGACTCGATGTTTTCTGCGTCGCGAAAGAATGCTTTGATAGGTCGCAGCTCGAGTCGCGCTGCTATTCGTGCACGGTCGAATGCCTCGCGCGAAATACGTCCATCGGGAAAGCACCGCTCCGTCATCGATACGCAGCCCAAATTTACGCTTTCCAGCGCGCGTGGCTCGCTGCCCTGCCCAAGAATTAATTCGGTGCTGCCGCCACCGATGTCCAGTACGAGTCGCAGGCCATCATTAAGCGGCAAGCTGTGCGCAACGCCCATATAGATGAGTCGGGCTTCTTCGATACCGGAGATAACTTCGATCGGGTGCCCAAGTGCTGCCTCCGCCTTCGATATGAAGCCCGGGTCCTCACGTGCGCGCCGAAATGTACTCGTGCCGGCGGCACGAACACTTCCCGCATGCATGTCGCGCAGGCGCTCGCCGAAGCGGGACAGGCAATCGAGGGCGCGAATCCGGGCCGCATTGGCGAGATCACCGGTGTCCGTGAGTCCCTCAGCGAGGCGTACGGTTTCTCTGAGACGATCGATGATCGCGAGCTGCCCGTGGCGCAGCTCGCCGACGATCATGTGAAAGCTGTTCGAACCGAGGTCGACAGCAGCGATGACCTCGGAGGCGGAGTCAGACGGTAAACGATTGGCCGCAGCCACAGGTAGTCGTTGCGTTCGGGTTGCGAATGATGAATTGCGCCCCCTGCAAGTCCTCTTTGTAGTCTATCTCGGCGCCCATCAGGTACTGAACGCTCATCGGATCTATCACTAGAGTAACTCCCTGATTGACGACCTGGCTATCGCCGTCCTCGATGGTCTCATCAAACGTGAAGCCATACTGAAAACCGGAGCAACCCCCTCCCGAGATGAAGACCCTGAGCTTTAGCTCCGGGTTCTGTTCCTCCTTGATCAGCTCCCCGACCTTACTGGCCGCAGCGTCTGTAAAAACGATGGGCGGCGGGGCCGCATTACCGATGACGGGTGTTTCAGACTGCATTATCTAAACCTGTTTGTAAGCTGACTACGACGGTTCGGCGGCAAGCGCTGCCGACTTATCGATGTGGGATGCTTGCTCAAGCAACGGTACCTGGCCCTCAGGCTGGTGAACGAGCTTGCCGTTGATCTCGGCGCCAATCGCCATTTCGATCAGATTGTAATACACATTGCCTATGACCCGGGCGGTAGGACCCAGTTCCACGCGCTGGCTCGCGAATACATCGCCGCGAACGATACCGTGCAACACGACATAAGGCACCGTGACACCCCCTTCAATGGTGCCGTCTTCGCTGATGCTGAGCGCAGAGTTACTCTCGGTATCCGCACTGACACTGCCTTTGACGGTGCCGTCTATATGGCAACCACCCTGGAAGTTCACGTCGCCGTTGACCTTGGTATTGGCCCCGATCAGCGTATCGATGACTGTATGCCTGCGTTGTTTTCGACCAAACATCGACCTCTCCCGGGCGCCTCATGGCGACACCCCGTTATTTTAGCTTCGATTAGCCCGGACTTGTCGTCCAGGAAAAACTCTCTGCGATGCTCGCGACCGAGCGAGTTTTGGACCGCACCTCTACGTTGATGCGCTCCGGCTTAAAACCATCCGGCAGGATGATCTCCCGATCGAAGTCCTGAAAGTAGCGGAATGAGAACGCCCAGCTTTCTTCCGCCGCGTCCGGCAACAACTGCGCATACTCGTACGATGCGGTTGCCCCGTCCTGTATCCCTTCGATCGTCAGGCTCACATCGCCGCTGACTTTGCGATCATGTTTCAAAGACTGGACAAGTATCAGGCGCACCTTATACGCACGCTCGGTACTACCACGACTCAACTTAAGGTCCTGCACGCGCAATCCCGCCGCGCCGTCTGCCGGCGAGACGATGCCACGATAAAACGCAATTGCGTCAGATTGTTCCTGGATTTTCGCCTGCAACGAAATCAGGCTTGCCTCGACTTCGTTGTACGCTTCCCGATCAATATTGCGATGTGTCTCCAGCAGGGCTACCTCTTCTTTTAGCGAGACAATCTCGTCCTCAAGTTCGTCGATACGATCTTCGAACACGTCGCGTTCTCTCGCAGCTTCAACAATACTGTAATCGGCCTGTATGCGCCCAAACTCGAACACGAGGTAGCCGCCTACAGCGATCACGATTGCCAGGACGACACGCATTGCTATTACGCGCCCACCTGAGTGCAGTTGTAACGGCGAGTGTCGGGCCACTGGGGATCTCGCTCAGTCTAAAAGCGTTATGTTACGCGGTGACCCGGATAAACAGAAGCCGGAATCGTCGCCTGCTGCGCCCTGGCGCGTGACGCGTTTCACAGCTTTGGGCATCATATCGGCATGAGCAGCTACTATATCTGGCTCAAGGGCCTGCATATCGCCTTCATGGTGACCTGGTTTGCAGGTCTTTTTTACTTGCCACGCCTGTTCATCTATCACGCTGAAGCGGCCGATTCGCTGGGCCGGGCGCGTTTCTCGATCATGGAGTCTCGCCTGTTCGTGATCATGACGATCGGCGCGACGCTGACGACAGCTCTTGGATTACTGATGCTGGCTGTCAATCATGCACTTCTCGAAATGCGCTGGTTCCAGATCAAGTTGATCTTGGTCGTGGGACTGATTGCCTACCATTATCGCTGCTATCGTTGGATCGTCACGCTGCGCACAACAGAGGAAACACAGGATTCACGGCTGCTGCGCTGGTTCAACGAGATTCCGGTTATATTTTTGCTCGGTATTATTCTGCTCGCTGTCATCAAACCGTAGATCGCGGTCCCGACACCGACGCCCCGTGACCACTATTCTTCCGCCGCCTGATTTGCGCAGCCTGTCGCAGCTATGTCCTTGTCAAAGACGGCACGCCAGCGTTTGGGCCACCAGCGTGGTCGTGGCGGCAGGCCCGGCGGATACACGGTCGACCCCAGTTCGTGCAGCGCGCGTGCATACACACGCCGCTTAAAGTAAATGACCTCGTTGACCGGTCGCCAGAAATCGACCCAACGAGCCCTGTCGAACTCGGGCTCGGCGCCGAGATCAAAGCGCAGATTCTCTTCGGAGCACACCAGGTTCAACATGAACCAGCGCTGCTTCTGACCGATACACAGGGGCTCACTGTTGCGGCGAATGAACTGGCGCGGAAGGCGATAGCGCAACCAGTCCTGTGTCACGCCCAGCAATTCGACGTCGTCGCGCTGCAGGCCAATTTCCTCGTGCAGTTCCCGATACATAGCGTCGACGGGATCCTCGCCGACGAGGAGTCCGCCTTGCGGAAACTGCCACCCTTTGTTGCCGGCGCGGCCGCCCAGCAGCAGTTGGCCATCGCTGTTCGCCAGAATGATTCCGACGTTGGCGCGGAACCCTTCAGCGTCAATCCAATCGTTGCTCATGGCAAGCGATACTTGAAACTCTAACTACTGTTTACTTTACACCAATCACCGGCATTGATTAGCCTCATAATAGCCCGCAGCCTCCGTTGGCGGGTTTGTCCATGGGAGAGTCACATTGAACATCGGGCGTCCCGCAGGCGTGTTCGCCGGCCTCATCGTCATTGCCGGCGCCGCGATGCTTGTGGCGCTCGCCTCGGGCAGTGCGGATATCAGCTTCGCGGACACGCTCGAGGCGTTGCGCGGCAACGCGCCGGAACGCACGACATCGCTCGTCTTGGATCTGCGGCTACCGCGCGCACTGACCGCGTTTGCTGTCGGCGGCTTGCTCGCTGTCGCCGGCGTGCTGATGCAGGTGCTGCTCAGAAATCCGCTGGCCGAGCCCTATATTCTCGGCAGCTCCGGGGGCGCCGCGGTTGCCGCCTTGCTGGCGATGATTCTCGGTTTTGGCAGCCTGATCGTCGATTTCGCTGCCTTCGGCGGCGCTCTGGCCGCGACCTTGCTGGTTTTCTCGATCGCGCACGGCACGGGCAGCTGGGCGCCGGCGCGCCTGCTGCTGACCGGGGTCGTTCTCGCCGCGGGATTCAGCGCGGCGACGACATTGCTGCTCGCGCTGAGCCCGGAGCAGAACCTCCGCGGCATGCTGTTCTGGCTCATGGGCGACCTGAGTTTCGCGTTTGAACCGGCGCGGGTACTCGGCCTTCTGGTTTTCCTGACGCTCGCAGGAACCCTGGCAGCGCGACATCTAAATGTCTTGTCGCGTGGCGAGCTACAGGCGGCCATCCTCGGCTTGCCCGTAACCGGCTTTCGTCACCTCGTGTTCGTTGCCGCGTCGTTCGCCACCGCGCTTTCGGTCACGACGGTCGGTGTCATCGGTTTCATCGGCCTGGTCGTCCCGCATCTAGTGCGCATTGTGGCGGGTAGCGACCACCGCATTGTCGTGCCTGCCGCAGCGCTGGCCGGCGGTAGCCTGCTCGTTATTGCCGATACCCTCGCTCGGACTATCATGGCGCCCCGGCAACTGCCGGTCGGCGCGCTCACGGCCGCGATCGGCGTGCCGCTGTTTCTGATATTGATGAGCAAGGGCCGCGACAGCCGCTAGGACTCGGCTAGCGATAGCGGGCACGTTCCGCGAGCTTGATCGCTGCATCACGCTGCCAGGCAGCGAAGATCACGTGTCTGCTACCGGAACGGTCACGGCCCATCTTGTCGAGTGTCGACGCGTGTGATGCATCCGAATTCGCCGGGAAAGACAGCCTGCCAGCCGCGTGACGCGATTGTGTTTTTGATGCAGACAGCCACTCAACCAGCGCCGTTGCGCCGCCAGGATTCCGTGCATGACGGGCAACTCCGACCGCTTCCGCATCCGCATAGGTTAGTGCGGGGACATGAACGGCGATCGCGGCGTCGCGATCACTTGCCCGCGCCGCAGCAACCGCACTGCTCGACGCGATACCGACGCCGCAAGTGCCGGACCGAATTGCATCGAGTAGCGCGTCCTCGCTGTCAAAAACGGGTCGCGCGAGATTCGCCATCCAGCCACGCACTGCGATCTCCGCGGGTCGGACGTCCAGAACATCGATTAACATTGCAATGACGGTCTGATTGATGGCGATGTCCGACGACGACAGACACAGCTGATCGCGAAAGCGTGGCTCCGCGAGCGAGGCATAGTCGGACAGATCGGATGCATTAATGACACCCGGGTCATAAACAAGCACCGCCGTTCGATAGCTGATGCCAACCCAAAAATCATCAGGATCACGCAGCCATGCCGGCATCTTTTCGGCGACGAACTGCGAGCGCAGAGGTCGTAACGCGCCTTCTTCCGCCGCCCGCCAGATACCTGCTACTGACGCGGTCCACAGGACATCGGCCGGCGGCAATATGTTGTCCGCGATAACATCGTCGACGATAGCCGACTCTTCACCGTGGCGAATAATTACGCCAATGCCACTCTCGCGCATAAACGCGTCCATGAGCACAGGCAGATAAGTCTTGTCGGCGTATGCGGCATACACCACTACGGGGTCTGTCGGAACGACTGCATTTGTCGCATCGACATCCTCGCCTGTTGTGCACGCCATTAGCGCGGTCAGAACGAGCGCAATGACCACGACACACCGAATACGGGGCGTCATCGTTGAATGTCGTTCGCGACCTTTACCTGGTCCCGACCGGCCGACTTGGCGCGGTACAGGGCGACGTCAGCCCTGGCGATCAATGCGTCGCCAAGTGTCTTGAGATCGCTGGTTTCCGGATCGGGGCGAATTCCGGCGATCCCTATCGATACCGTAATCGATACATCCTTACCACCGGGTAATTCGAACGGCGAAGCCGCAATCGCCTGACGAATGCGTTCCGCAAGGAGTTCTCCCGACGTGTTGTCCGTGGCCGGCAACAGCACGACGAATTCCTCGCCGCCGTAACGCGCCGCTATGTCACTGGCGCGCACTTGTCCCTCGATCCGGCTCGCAAGCTCCCGGAGTACGACATCGCCTGCAGCGTGCCCCCAGGTGTCATTGACTCGTTTGAAATGATCGACGTCGAGCATGAGGCACACCAGGTGGCTGTTATCGCGTCGCGCCCTGGCCAGTTCTTCGTGGAGCCGCACCTGCAGATAGCGGCGATTGTGCCAGCCGGTAAGCACATCGGTGAAGCCACTGCGCAGCAAGCGCGCCCGGTTGATGACGTTTTCGATGCAGAATGAGGCGATCACGCCGAGGTGCGCAAGAAAGTCCGTTGCGTGTTCCCGCGTGAATCGCGTTGCGTCAGCGCTGCCGAGATTGATACTGCCAATCAGTTTCTGTCGATACGTCAACGGAATCATCGCCACACTGGCGAGACCGGCAACCGACGGGAACAGCAGCTGATGGTCGCAGGCAGCAAAGACACCCAGCCACGGCTGCCGCAGCGCCACATATTGCGGCGCCAGGCTGATCAGTGATTCGACCATCAGCAGGTTTTCGAAATCATCGGCGGCGGCACCCGATGAGAGCAACAGATGCCGAATGTCGTGATCGGGATCACAAAGAACAACGCTGACAGACTGCAGGTTGTAGCTCGCCCGTAACCCGTCGGTCATCTCGCGAATCAACGCCGCGAGATCCTCAGCCTGCAAGAGTTGCAGCTCGCGCTGTTGTGAGCGACGAAACTTCTTCTCATTGGCCTGAACTTCTGCCTTCAATTCCTCAAGCTGGCTTTGTGCCGCCTCAGAGTGGGCCGTGAAATCGTCTGCGGATTGCATGCGTTCGGGACCGTCAATCGGATGCTACCCTTTTACCAGAATTGACCGTGGCCGTCGCTCGATCAGTCCCCGATATCGGTTCAGCCACGCAGCTCCATGTACTCCTGTCCCTTGCGCATCAGTTCGACAAATGCGTCCTCATCGCCCATGGCGACGACCTCGCGGATGCGGTTTGCCGCTTCGCACAGCGCATCGAGCGGCCCGAGCCCGAATTTGTTGAGATTCTGAATTTCGAAATACATGTGTGGATTATCCTGAGCAACGGCTTCCGAGACGAGCAGCTGCGAATCAAATGTCGTCGATGACAAGCGCGCGAGTTTCGGTGCCGCCTCGCCGCTTTCGGCGAGTGCCGTGAAGAACGCGATGTTCAAGGCATGCGACAGGCCCAGCACATAGGCTACAAGCCGGTCATGATCGTCGAGACTCATGTCGATCTGCTCGACCATCGTCGACGCAAACAACTCTTTGGCTGCCACCGTGGCTGCAGGAACGCCGGCATCGCAAAAGATGACGTGTCGGCCCGACAACAGGCGCGTATCGGGGCCGAACATCGGGTGCAGCGACGTCACTTTGCAGCCCGCCTCGCGCAATTCCTGCAGGCCATCCATAAGCGGCGTCTTTAGCGAGCCGATGTCGAATACCAGCCCCCTGGGCTTAAGCACGGCCATTTGCGCGAGAATCCTCCCCGACACCGATAGCGGCGTAGCGACGGCGATAACGTCGTATTCGACACCCGCATCGGTCCAGTTGGTGAAACTGCCAGGACCGTCCTCGACGTTCTTGTCCGCAATGACGGTTGCGAATCCCTGGGACGCCAGGAAATCCGCAAACCAACGACCCATTTTGCCGGCACCGCCGATTACAAGGGCACTGCGACCGTCGCCCTTACCCTCCGAGACAACACGATCGCGCTCCTGGGTCGCCAGCGACGACTGGATCAGGCGCCGCAGGATGCTCTCGGCGAGGTCCGGGTCGACGCCGAACTCCTTGGCGTGCGCGCGACCCATGTCGAGCACATCTTTCTCTCGCCTGTAGTCGCGAGTGCCTGCCCCGCGCGATTGTTTGTTACGCCCAACCTCGCCGACGAGGCGCTGTCGTCTGGCGATCAGCTTGACTAACTTGCGGTCGACCATCGACAGCTTGTTGCGGAGTTTTTCGAGGCTCATCAGATTCATCTATAACGCCCGGCGGGCGACTTGTCTCCCGTTTTACAGCAGTCCGACGAGCATGAGCAAGCCGGCTGCGTTGTCGACAGGTCGGCAATCGTGCGAATATCGGTGACGGCTTATACGACAAAAGCAAACGGAGCCTTAAGACTATGAAGACACGAGCAGCAATTGCCTGGGAGGCCGGTAAGCGCCTCGAGATAGAAACAATTGATCTGGACGGCCCCAAAGCTGGCGAGGTACTGCTCCGCAATGTCGCCACCGGTGTTTGTCACACCGACGCGTTCACTTTGTCGGGCGAGGATCCAGAGGGAATTTTTCCGGCAGTGCTGGGCCACGAAGGCGGTGCGATCGTCGAGGAGGTCGGTGCCGGTGTGACATCGGTCGAAATCGGCGACCACGTCATTCCTTTGTATACGCCCGAATGCGGCGAGTGCAGTTTTTGCACGTCCGGGAAGACGAACCTGTGCCAGGCTATTCGCGTTACCCAGGGACAAGGGTTGATGCCGGACGGCACATCGCGTTTCTCGGCAAACGGCAAGACCATATATCACTACATGGGCACGTCGACATTCAGCGAGTACACGGTGCTGCCCGAAATCGCCGTAGCCAAAATCAGTCGGGAGGCGCCTCTCGAAAAGGTGTGCCTGTTGGGCTGTGGCATCACGACCGGCATCGGCGCGGTATTGAACACCGCCAAAGTCGAGCCAGGTGCCAGCGTCGCGGTATTCGGGCTTGGCGGTGTCGGCCTGAGCGCCATTCAGGGTGCGACGATGGCGCAGGCCGGTCGTATCATCGCGATCGATATCAATGCCGATAAATTCGAACTCGCAACGCAGCTGGGCGCCACCGACACAATCAACCCGCAAGACTACAGCGCACCGATACAAGAAGTTATCGTCGACCTGACGGATGGCGGTGTCGACTATTCGTTTGAGTGCGTCGGCAATGTTGATCTAATGCGGTCGGCCCTGGAGTGCTGCCACAAGGGTTGGGGCGAGTCTACGATCGTGGGCGTTGCCGGCGCCGGTCAGGAAATCTCGACGCGGCCGTTCCAGCTCGTCACCGGACGCGTCTGGCGCGGTACTGCATTCGGTGGCTGCCGCGGGCGCTCGCAATTACCGGGCATGGTTGAACAATACATGAACGACGAAATCAAAATCGATGAGTTCATTACGTTCACTATGCCGCTCGAAGACATCAACAAAGCGTTTGACCTTATGCACGAGGGTAAGAGCATCCGCTCCGTCATCCATTATTAACTGCCGCATACATAGCGGCCCGGCCTGGCCATGACCAGAGTCGCAGTCGCAACCACATCGCAGCTCGCAGCCAATGCGGCACGCGAAGTTGCCTCATATGGTGGCAACGCCGTCGACTGCGCGCTTGCTGCTGCGCTAGTAGCGATGAACACGGAGCCCGGCGTCTGCGCGCTGGCCGGCAGTGCTTATGTCACCGTGTGGGCGCCCGGCGGTAAGCCGATTACGATTGACGGCAACACCGCCATTCCGGGGCTCGGGCTCGATGCCGGCGAGCGTGGACACGGGACGACGAGCGTGACCATAGATTACGGCGGCGGCATAAGGACACTCGTCGGCGTTGGCTCCGTAGCGGTGCCGGGCTCGCTTGCAGCGGTCGAACATGCGTGGAATCTGTTCGGTCAGGCAGCATGGCGGGACCTTTTCGCTCCGAGCATCGCGGCTACTCGCAACGGGTTCCCGCTGTCCGCAGCCTGCCACTACTACCTTGGCTACGCGGGAGAGTGCATCTTCGGCCGCAGCGATGACGGTTTTTTTGCGCTGCACGACGCTGACCGCAAGTTGCGTGATCGTCACAGTCGCATCGTCATTCCGCATCTTGCCGACTCGCTGACAGCCGTCGCGAATGAGGGTGCACGCATTTTCTACGAGGGTGAGCTTGCCCACGCAATGACTACGCACGTCCGCGAGTCGGGTGGTGCATTGACTCTCGAGGATCTCGCTCGATATGAAGCGATCGAGCGGGACTCACTGACTGTCGATGTCGGGCGCTGGTCTATCGCCAGCAATCCGCCGCCCGCCATTGGTGGATCGACGTTAGCAGCACTGCTGCTCGCGTGCGCCGACCTGCGGCAACCGCACTGGGACGGCGCAGCCCTGTCGCGGCTGATCGACGTGCAACGCGCGGTGCTCGACTATCGCAAGCGACACCTTGACCTTGCCGAGGATGTCGGCGCGGTTGCCGCTGAACTGCTGCGGCGGGTTCGCAGTGGCCAATTGCTCAGCGCATGGACATCGTCATCGACCGTGCACACATCCGCTGTCGATGACAATGGCCTGGCCTGCGCGATAACGGCATCCTCGGGTTACGGCTCGGGTGAAATGGCTCCTGGCACCGGCATCTGGTTGAACAATTGTCTCGGTGAACTCGAACTCAATCGGCGCGGCCTCGAGGCTGGACCGCCTGGCGCGCGCCTGCCATCGAACATGGCGCCCAGCATCGCGCGCCGCGACGGCACGGTTCTGGCTCTCGGCTCGCCCGGCGCCGATCGCATCACGACGGCGATGCATCAGTTCCTCGTCAACCACCTGCAACTGGAAATGCCACTCGAGGACGCGATCGCACATCCGCGGGTCCATGTCGACACGAGCGGCGAGTCTGAGCGACTCATGGCGGAACCCGGGATCGACCTGCCCGAGGTCGAAATTCCGGTACAGGTGATGTCGAAGATCAGCATGTACTTCGGCGGTGTCGGTGCGGCCCGGTTCGATACCCGGTCCGGTTTCGAGGTCGGTGCAGATCCGCGACGAGAAGGCGGTACCCTCATTAGTTGACGGGTGATCCGCCGCGATCCCTCTGCTAGGCTGCGCTTCGTAAGCCCGGCATACAGTGTCAAAGTCCGGGCGGAGACATTCGTGAGTGAGCTTTACGCAGTAGCGCGGTTGCCGAAGGATTTGCCTGCCGATCCGATGCAGTGGGTCAAGGACTGGCTGGATGAGGCATTGGCAAAGAAGGTCCAGCGCAATCCGCAGTCGATGGCCTGCGCGACACTCGACGAGCAATCGCGCCCAACAGCGCGCATGGTGTTGTGCAAGGAGATCGTTACCGATCCCGGGTACTTAGTCTTCTATACCAACTATGAATCGGACAAGGCACGGCATCTTGCAGACAATCCGCATATTGCTCTCGTGTTTCACTGGGACGCGCTGGGGCGGCAAGTACGCATCGAGGGCGAAGCCGTGCGCTCCCCGGCGGACGAAAGCGACGCTTATTTCGCAACCCGCGACTGGCTTAGTCAGATCGGCGCCTGGGGCAGCGACCAGAGTTCGCCGCTGGAATCCCGGGAGGCGCTCGTCGCCCAGGTTCGCGACCGCGCCATCAGGCTCGGCGTCGACGCGGTCAAGAACCTTCGTTCGATCGCGGCGTCCGAGCGCACATTCATTCCACGGCCATCACATTGGGGTGGCTATCGCGTCTGGGCCAGGCGTATCGAATTATGGATCGAAGGCAGAGACCGCATTCACGATCGGGCACGCTGGGAGCGCAGCCTCGAGCGTGCAACCGACAACACGTTTACCACAGGCGTGTGGACGAGCACACGACTACAGCCTTGACAAGGTGCGACTGAGATGACGGACTGTCTGCCCGAACGACGCATTCGATGCCCGTTTTGTGGTGAGCCACTCAGTATCATTGTGGATACCTCGGCTGGGTCCCAGACATACATCGAGGATTGCCAGATTTGTTGCCAGCCCATGCACATTGTAATCGATGTCGATGACGGCGAATTGCGGTCGGTCACTGCCGGCACTTAGCTTGAGCAGGTTCATCGCAGCGCTGTTGCTCGTCGTCATTGCAGGCGTGGCTGGTGGCCAGGTAACACTGACCGAGGGCACCAACATCTCGGTGCACGCGGCGCGGGACGGGCGCCTGGCTATTGACCTGCTTGGCGGTGTCTGGATCATACCGTCCGGCGGTGGCGTAGCCTCTGCTGTAGAAACCGGATCGTTACCGGCACGGCGACCACGTTGGTCACCCACGGCAGACACCATTGTTTATCAGGTACGCACCGCCAATCAGGATCAATTGTGGCTGTATGAGTTCGCGAGCGACGTGGCACGGAACGTCAGCGACGGTCAGTTTTTCGATCAGCATCCCGATTGGCATCCGAGCGGCGAGCGCATCGTGTTTTCGTCGGACCGCAGGGACAGCGGTTTCGACCTGTGGGAACTCGACCTGCAGACCAACCTGACCTGGCGCGTCAGCCATCTTGCGGGTGATGAAACCGAGCCAGCGTGGTCGGCCGATGGACGGCATCTCGTCTATGTGCATCGCAACAGCGATCAGTGGTCGATAATGTTGCGGCGCCATGGGCAGCCTGACCAGGTCCTTGAGACCGCCAATACCCGTCTTTCGGTGCCCGCATGGCGGCCCGATGGCAGCCTGATTACCTACTTGCGCCACGGCGTGGGCGGGCTTTCGATTGACATGGTCATCCTGTCAGACCCGCCGCTGAATCGGCCGATGATCACTGACGAGGATCTGTTCGTCTCCCCCGTCACCTGGCTCGACCGACAGGAATTGCTGTATACCGCAAACGGTTTGATTCGCCAACGCAATTTCAACTCCTGGACTTCATCGACATTGCCGTTTCGGGTTACCGTGCAGCGCAAAGCCGCGCAGCGCAGCCCAACGCGTCGGCGGCGTGAATTGCCGTCCTTTGCCACGCCGGGTGGGCGACTGGTGATTCGTGCCGCCCGATTATATGAGGGCACTGGCGACAATTACCGACTGAATCGCGACATCGTCATCGATGGCGGGCGCATCGTCGCCGTGGAGGAGCGGCGGGAGCGACCCGGAGCGATCGTTGTCGACATGGGAGACCTGACGGCTCTGCCGGGCTTCATCGATGGCTACGCTGCTTTGCCCGCGGACGCCGATGCAACCCTCGGTCCATTGCTGCTGTCGTTCGGCGTGACGACAATTATTGCAGACCACGAAGATGCTGCCGCGCTCAATAAGGTCTGGTCGGGCAAGGACATGCCGGGACCGCGAGTGCTTGGCAGGGGTTGGCAGCTGGATCTCGATACGACGTCGACGATAATGCTCGGCATGAATTCCCTGCCGGCATCCCCGCGCGGAATTCGCTACACGGATCTGCAGATCGGGGCCGGCACCGGACCGACGACCATCCTTTCCGGGCTCGCGGACGCCCGCACAGACGGTCTGCGTTCGCTGTTGCATTCACGCCAGGCGGGTCTGCTGCAGCGCTATCCGAGCGCGCTCAGACGCTTCACCGAAAAGCCCGAGCTTGCGGCTGCGGCCGCATCGATCGTACTTGGGAGCCGGCCGAACGGCCTGCCTCCCGGCATTGCGCAGCAGGCCGAGCTTCTCGCGCTCGCCGAAGCCGAGCTCACCGGTGCGCAGATACTGCGGGCAGCCGGCGTCAACGCGGCAGCCGCGCTGGGGCTTGGCACAAAGCTCGGCCACATCGCTCCCGGCGGAGTCGCCGATATCGTCCTCGTCGATGGCGATCCGCTCACCGCCATCGGCGATGCACAGAAGGTCGTCGGCGTCGTGCGTAATGGTCGTTTCTTCAGCGCGATCGGGCTCATTGAGCGTGCCCAGAGCGCCAAAGCTGTCGAATAAATTGACAAAATGAAGCAAACATGGGCCTGACCGCCGTGTCGCTTTCGGCCGCCGCGGCCGGCGGGTGCCCTGAACCACCGGCAACTCGCCCTATTGGCAACAAAAACGTATATTTTCAAGCGACAAGGAGATCTTGTTTGGTAATCGCTTGATGTCGGCCGCTGTATAAACGTCGGTTTTTTTTACGATTCCTGTCTGTTTTTGGCGACAGAATAAGTCCGGGATTGGTAAGTCCTTGAATTTGTAGTCGTAGTCCTGCGGTTGGCACAGCTCTTGCTTTTATTACTCTGCCCAAGCGAAGTGTAACTGCCTTCGGTAACACAATAACGGCTACATATAGGATTTAGACGCCAGAAGAAAAATAACTACAAAAACAAAAACATCCAGATCCAATAACAATAAGATACTTGTATCCGGTTACCGAACTAGCAGTTACCTCTTTTGATGAAAAAGAGCTATTAGCCCCGCCGCATCTGCCGCGGGGCTTTTTCTTGGCAAAGGGCATCCCGTTCGAACGTCACCCGGCCTCGGGACGGTCGGCAAGCCAGGTCGCTGCAGCCCGTGCCGATCGCGGCGCGCTTGCGGCAGCAGAGCGCCAGGCTTAGGCTCATCCCATCGTTGCGGAGAGTGCTCATGCGGCAGGTCTTCCTGATTGCGGTTTGCGTGACCCTGGCGGCCTGTTACGGCGGGCCCGACAACTTCGAGGAAGCCACGATCGCCGACCTGCATGACCGTATGCATCGCGGTGAACTCAGCTCGGAACGGCTCGTCAGGTGGTATCGCGAGCGTATCGAGGACATCGATCAGGCCGGTCCGCTGCTCAACTCGATCATCGAGCTCAACCCTGATGCCCTTACGACAGCGCGGGCACTTGACGAAGAATGGCGCGAGGCGGGTCCTCGCGGTCCGTTGCACGGCATCCCCGTCGTCCTCAAGGCCAATATCAACACAGCCGATCGCATGCGAACTACGGCCGGTTCGCTCGGGCTCCAGGATCACAGACCCGGCGAGGACGCCTTTCTCGTCAGCCGCCTGCGCGATGCAGGCGCCGTCATTCTTGGCAAGGCCAACCTCAGCGAATGGGCCAATTTTCGCTCGCCGCGATCGTCGAGCGGCTGGAGCAGCATAGGCGGCCAGACGAAAAATCCCTACGACACGGCGCGCAACCCCTGCGGCTCATCAAGCGGCTCGGCCGTAGCGGTCGCAGCCAACCTGACCGTGGTCGCGGTCGGCACCGAAACCGATGGTTCGATCGTATGTCCGGCCGGCATCAATGGCGTTGTCGGCATCAAGCCAACGCTCGGCCTGATCAGTCGCGGCGGCATTATTCCGATCGCTCACAGTCAGGATACGGCGGGGCCAATGGCGCGGTCGGTCCGCGATGCGGCAATCCTGCTTGGCGCCATGACGGGAACCGATCCCGACGACCCTGCATCGGCCGGCGTTGTACCCGCAAGCTACACCGCGAATCTGACGGCAGATGGACTGCATGGCAAGCGTATCGGCGTCATTCGCTCTTACTACGGTGCGGGCAGTCATCCCGACGTCGAAGCAATACTGACGTCGAGTATCGAGGCACTTGCAGGCAGTGGCGCGCAAATGATCGACAACATCAGTATCGATACGTCGGGAATGCGCGACGCGGAATACGAAGTTCTGTTATTCGAGTTCAAAGCCGACCTCAATACCTACCTCGAACATTCGGCAGCACCGCTTCGCTCGCTCGCCGAAATAATCGATTTCAATAACCGTAATGCGGCTGTCGTGATGCCGATATTCGGCCAGGAAATCCTGCTGTCCGCCGTCAAGAAAGGTCCGCTAACGGACACTGACTACCTGACGGCGCTCGCTGACAGCAAGCGGATTGCCAGGCAGGGCATTGATAACGCGCTCAATGAGCACGAACTTGACGCCCTGATTGCGCCGACGAACGGACCGGCCTGGCTGACCGACCATGTCAACGGCGACAGCTTCCATATCGGCAGCTCCTCGTACGCCGCGGTATCCGGATACCCGAATATTACGGTGCCGGCCGGATTCGTCGCCGGCCTGCCGATCGGTTTGTCGTTTACAGGCCCGCCGAACAGTGAAAAGACGTTGATCGAAATCGCCTACGCTTTCGAGCAGGCAACGACAGCAAGGCGCCAACCTGAACTCTGACGCGCGTCACACTGCGACCCAGGCTGCGGGAATTTTTGGCAAATTCTGCGACCTGGTCTATGCCGGCAGGCCCATGCTCATGGCCTAATCGGCAGGTCATATGCGCAGGAACCAAGAGTCACGTGTTCAAGATCGTCCGCATCACGATTCTGCTGGTCATCCTGGTCTTCGTCGCCGTCAATACCTGGTTGTCACAAGCACGGAGCACGGACTGGGACAACAGCCTTTGGGTCAAGATCTATCCAATCAATGCCGACGGCAGCGATACCAGTCAGCAATATATCAGCGGCCTCGAATCGGACGATTTCGCGTCGATCGAGGCGTTTATCGCTCGCGAAACCGCCCGCTATGACAACGCCCTGAGCCGACCCGTACGCATCGAGCTCGGGCAGCAAATCCCGGAGCAACCGCCCGAAATAGCTCCCGGTGCCGGCATCTTGGGCACCATGCTCTGGTCGCTCAAGCTCCGCTGGTGGGCTGCCGATACGGCCGGTGCGCAGGATGCGATCGATCCGGATGTGCGCATCTTCGTTCGCTATCACGGTCCGGATCATGAATTCGTCCTCGAGAATTCCATCGGCATGCAAAAGGGCATGGTCGGCATCGTCAATGCCTATGCGAGTCGCCGTTATCGCGGCAGCAACAACGTCATCATCGCTCACGAGTTCTTGCACACGCTTGGCGCCACTGACAAATACGATCCCGCAACCGGACTGCCTATCGCCCCCGACGGCTTAGCCGAGCCCGACCGCAATCCGCTGTACCCGCAGCGCCTGGCAGAAATCATGGGTGGCCGCATCGCGCTCGCCGACGATGACGCCGTCGTGCCACAAGGTTTGAAATACGCGATGATCGGACCGCTGACAGCGCGTGAAATCAATCTGATCGATTAATACGCTCTGTCCTTGACCGGATGCCCCGGCTTTTTATCGCGCGGCGGCTGAGCTACGCTCGCACGCATGTCCACCGGTACGTCACCGTTACTGTCCTGCAACTCGATGCGCGTCAGCGTGCCAGGGCGGCTGCTTGTCGATGGGCTTGAGCTGTCGCTCGAGCGCGGTGAATTCGTCGCCGTGCTCGGCCAGAATGGCACCGGCAAATCTCTGACCCTGCAGACCCTGGCCGGCTTGCGCCGGCCTGATTCGGGTGCCGTGACATTGGGATCCGCTGATGTCTTCCGGAGTCGACGACAAGATGTCGCACGTCAGCTCGCTTTATTACCGCAGATCGTCGAAGACATATTTCCTGCGACGGTGCTCGATACCGCGCTGATTGGGCGCCATCCACATATTCCCCGCATGCATTGGGAAAGTGCCGAAGACTACGCCATCGCCAACCGCGCACTGCGCGTCATGGGCCTCGACGATCTGTCGGGGCGCGATATTCTGACGCTCTCGGGCGGCGAACGGCGCCGCCTTGCTATCGCACAAGTCCTCGCACAGGCACCCAGCGTCTACCTCCTGGACGAACCGACCAACCATCTCGACCCGCAACACCAACTCGACGCAATGCACATTTTCCGTCGCAAAGCCGACCGGGGCGCGGGCGTGATCGCCGCCCTGCACGATGTCAATCTCGCCGTGCGCTTCGCAGACCGTTGCCTGTTGCTGTTTGGTGACGGGCGTTGGCAGCTTGGCCTGTGCGACGACGTCCTCAACGAACGCGGGCTAAGCGAATTATTCGCAACCCCGATGGAAACGGTCGATTGGCGTTCGCACAAGCTATTCGTCGCCGGTGGCCCGTGACGGGCTCAAACGACGCAGCCGCGCAATTTTTGCAAATACTGTCCGTGTAATCCTCTGTTTGCGGCAAGGACCGAGCGCGTATCCAGATCCGGCGGAGCACCATTCAAATCGGTAAACACGCCGCCTGCCTCGGTAACGATCACGGACAGCGCTGCAACATCGAGGATGTTCACATCCGACTCGATGACGGCCTCGATCTTGCCAGACGCCAGCAGGTGGTAGTGATAGAAATCGCCATAGCCACGCGTGCGATCCGCCAGCGCCAGAATCTCACCGAGTGCTACCCAGCCTTTGCTCTTCGCGAGCGAGGCCAGATTACCGGTCGATACCGCGGCACGTCGGGCGTCATCGATATCACTAACCGCAAGACGCTTGCCATTGAGCCAGGCGCCGCGTCCCTTCTCCGCCCACGCGAGTTCGTTCAGCATCGTGCCACTCGACACGCCGAGGATGAGTTCACCATTCTGCATGAGCGCGATTTGTGTCGAGAAAAACGGATACTGCCGGACGAAGGCCTTGGTTCCATCGATCGGGTCGACGAGCCAAAGGAACTCGGCGTCCGCCTGCGTGCGCCCGGTCTCTTCTCCGCAGAAACCGTGATCGGGAAAACGTTCGAGGATGATCTCGCGAATAGCCTGCTCACATTCGACGTCGGCCTGAGTGACCGGCGTCTGGTCCGCCTTGGTTGTCACCGTGTAGTTACCTGCGTAGTGACTGCTGCTGATATCGGCAGCTGCGCGCGCCGCTTCGAGCGCAACATTCAGATGTTCCGAGGCTGTGCTGACATCGAACGTGTCCACAGTGTTCCTTTCGGGATCAGGCCTGACAACCGGCGCCACTATGGCCGCTAGCCGCCGAAGAAACAAGCGTGTTGAGTCAGCTTGACAGTGAGCGAGTGCGTCCCTATCGTAGCCCGCACATCAGGTGAGCCCGATTAGGCAGAATCGGGTGAACGGGAAGCCGGTGGCGTGTGCCATGTCACACCAAATCCGGCGCTGCCCCCGCAACGGTGATCGAGTTAAACCGTAGCCCCTGGTTCGAAACGATCGAACCGGAGCCACTGCGAACCGCAAGTCTCAAGGTCCGCGGGAAGGCGCTACGGCAAGGACGCACATCCGCTCGTCAGCCCGGAGACCGGCCCGGTGTACACGCGAACGGCGCGGCGGGCGCAGGTTTGGGCGTACCGTCCAGACCGTCCTTCCAGGCTCTTCGCTCCGCGACACTCAGGTACGACAACGCGTGCGGGCGGCACGCTCTGGAGAGACACATGAAATCCCGCATTTACGCGGTCCTGTCAACACTCGTTGTATTGTTTTTCGTCGCACCGGCCTCAGCCGCAGACATGGCGCCGGGCGATACGATCATCGTGACAGCAACGCGTACGGAAATTCCACTCGACGATGCGATTGTCCCCGTAACGGTGATTACCCGCGAGGACATCGAATTGTCGCTCGCCACTGATCTTGCCGAGCTGTTGCGCTTCGAGGCTGGCATCGACATCGGCCGCAACGGCGGTCCCGGCCAGGCAACGTCGATTTTCATACGCGGCACAGAAAGCAATCACACACTCGTTCTCGTCGATGGTGTCCGTATCAACCCCGGCACGCTCGGTGGCGCCGCGATACAACACATCGCACCCGAGACCATTGAGCGAATCGAAATAGTCAAGGGTGCTCGTTCTGCGCTGTTCGGTACAGATGCTATCGGTGGCGTGATCAATATCATTACCCGACGCGCACAGAATGCGTACCTAGAAGGCAGTCTCGGAACGGGCAGCTTCGATACGCAGTCGGGTTACGTGTCGGGTGGCAATCATGGAGACAACAGCGAATTTGGCATCACGCTGAATTTGCAGACGTCGGACGGATACGCGCCGCGCACGGAGCCCTCCATTAAGCGCGGCTATGAAAATCGGTCAGCCAACCTGTATGCGGCGAGGAGATTCGGCAGAACCGATATCAGTGTCCGGCACTGGCAGACCGAAGGCACAGTCGAATACCTCGACTTCTTTTTGACTCCGGTCGATCAGGACTTCCGCAACTCGTCCACCGCGCTTGAGATGAACTCGAAATTGTACGATCGAGGTGCAAGCAAGCTGGTGCTGGCCTATATAGAGGACTCGATTTTGCAGAATCAGGTCGACGATTTTGTCGAATCTGATCGTGTCAGCTTTGATTGGCAATACAGCTACGCGTTTGCCAATCATGCGTTGACCGGTGGCTTCTTCAGTATCGAGGAAACGGCGTCAACGCTGTCTTTCGGCTCCGGGTTTGAAGAGGATACGTCGAGCCGCGCAGTGTTCGTACAGGATCAGTGGTCGCGGGGGCGCCATCGAACGTTCGCTGCGCTGCGCCAAACAGATCACGAGACCTTCGGCAAGCATACAACCTGGAATGCCGAGTACGCGTTCGCGATCAATGCTGATTGGACATTGAATGCCGGTTTCGGGCACGCATTCCGGGCTCCGGACGCGACAGACCGCTACGGCTTCGGCGGCAGTCCGGATTTAAAGCCTGAGATCGCCGACGAAGCGCAGCTCGGACTCCGATACGCGCCGGCCTCAAGCCACAGTTTCGATTTGGAGCTATACAGTAACGATATCGAGGATCTAATCGAGTTCGACCTGCAGACCTTCGCGCTGGAGAATATAAACAGGGCCGAGATCCGCGGCGCACAACTGGGTTATGAGTACCGTGGCGAGAGTTTCGTATTTCGTGCCGAGTTCGTAAAACAGAAGGCCGATAACGCGACGACTGCTACGCGGCTACTGCGGCGCGCCGAAGAATCTCTATCGGTTTCGTACACGCAGGACATTGGCCAGCATCGACTGGGGCTTGCGATCATTGCAAACGGCGATCGTGAGGACTTCGGCGGTGTCAGGCTCGCGGGCTACGTACTTGCCAATCTCACCGGCCAGATACGGCTGAATGACGACTGGAACGTAAACGCCCGTATCGAAAATTTACTGGATGCCGAGTACCAGACTGCCGCCGATTTTCGCATGCAGGAGCGCAGCGGTTTTATCGAACTCAAATTTCACTGGAATTAGTGGCAGAGATTAATGGGCAAGCGACTCAGTAAGATCTACACACGGACGGGCGATGACGGCACGACCGGTCTGGGTGACGGCACGCGCGTCGCCAAGAACAGCCTGCGCGTCGAGGCGTACGGTTCAGTCGACGAAGCCAACAGCGCTATCGGCGTTGTGCTCGCCTGCGCAGCAGTGTCACAGCCGATCGCCGGCATATTGACCGAGCTACAGCATGACCTGTTCGAACTCGGCGGCGAACTGTGCCTTCCCGGCCACAGTGCGGTGACCCGGCAGTCGATCGCGCGGCTCGAATCCGAACTCGACGCATTGAACGCGGACCTGCCGGCGCTCGAGGAATTCATTCTGCCGGGCGGCGGCCAGGCAGCGGCGGCCTGCCACCTGGCGAGAACGGTCGTACGTCGGGCGGAACGTCGTGTCGCAGCGCTCGCAGACGCCGAGACCGTGCGTCCCGAAGTGTTGCACTACCTGAACCGGCTGTCCGACCTCCTGTTCGTCATTGCGCGCGTGCTCGCCCGCGCCGAATCCGGGCAAGAGGTACTTTGGGACCGCGACAGATGAGCGACTGCGGGCGCGATGTTTGTCAGCGACAGTAAAGCGCAGCGTAGCGAGTCATGACGATGACAAATGTGCCGATCGCAGTCGCCCGCCTGGCGGGCTCCTACAATTTCTTGTACATCAGCACCGCATCGCCGGGGCAGAGACTGGAAAACTCGGCTGTTTCGCGAATCACGGTCGGTGCATCAGCACGATCGGCGACCGCATAGCCGAGTCGGGTAAAGAACAGATCGGCGTCGATTGTCAGCAGCCAGAGTTCTTTTGCACCGTTCTCCAGCGCCGCCGACTCAAGCGCGGCGACGAGCTGCCTGCCGACACCGGCACCACGAGAACCCTTGTCGACGACGAGCGATCGCAACAGGCCTGCAACGCCGAACTGTTCGAGACCAATCATGCCCACTGCATTATCGTTTTCCATTGCGACAAGAAACTGTGCCAGATGATCGGCCGTCAGGTCTTCGACAGGCAGGCCTGCAGCGCATAACCACACTTTTGCCCTATCAAGATCGGAGCCGTTCGCCGGGCGGATATGCAAACGGCCGCTGGACACGATTGATGCATTCACGGCAACGTATTCATCGCCGCTGCACGCCTGTCGCGCGCTTTTTGCAGGGCTTCACAAACCGCCTCACCGGCGATCAGCAGTCGCGGCGTGGCGCGGCCGATCTCATCGGCCGGCAGCAGAAATCGATTCCCGTAGCGATTCGCTGCCATGTTCGGCCAGCGATTCCATTCGACGAACGCGTCGACGCCGTCGGCATCGCCTGCAAACATGACTTCAGGGTCGCGTTCAACCACTGCCTCGACGTCGACTGTCGGCGCCAGTTTGTCGAGATCTGCGAAGATATTTCGACCGCCGCACAACCCGATGAGCTCGCTGACAAAATGTGCGCCGTTCACCGTGAACAACGGGCGCCGGCTAACCTGGTAGAAGACACGCAGCCGCTCCGTATCAGCGAATCGTTGTTCGAGCGCTTTCAGTGCTGCGCTGTAGGCGGCGGCTGCCTGCGCCGCTTCAGCCTGATGTCCCGTTAACTCGCCGATGTGCAGCATCGCGGTAGCAACGTCATTAAGGTTTTGTGTGCGAATTATCTCGACATGGTAGCCAACGCCTCTGAGCTCGTCGACGACATGTGCCGGCGTGCCACTTTGCCAGACGAGCAGGGCATCCGGATCCAGCAACGTAAGCCGCTCCTGATCGACCGTAAAAGCGTCGCCGACGATCGGCAGCCTGCTGGCTTCAGGTGGATAATCGGAATAAGCGCTGACGCCAACGAGCGCGCTGCCGGCACCCGCAGCAAATGCAAGTTCGGTCAGGTTGGGCGCCAGCGAGACCAGGCGCGAATAGCTAACGGGTTGCGCAGGTTCAGGCGCTTCGGAGCAAGCAAGCAGCCCCAATAAACCAAATGTGAGATACAGTCGATGTTGCCGTCTCACTGAGTAAGGCCGTACAGAGTCATCGCCGCAATGATAACGGTCCAGATCAGCAGCAAGCGAAACACGAGCCGGTTTGCGGCACCCGCACCGCGGATGCAACGCTGGGTCAGTTCCTCGTCTGCATCATCATGCAACGCGAGCGCACTGACCCCAACTCTCGCCAGCAGGTGCTCATTGTGCTCGGACAGGCTTGCGTCTCGCAGCTCCGTTGGAGCCCGCCACACGCCAATCGCGGCATCGAAGTGTCCGGCCGTCGCATAACCGATCGCAGTCAGCCGCGCCGGAATCCAGGCCAGCCAACCGTGCAACATCACTGCTGCGTCGCGTAGTCTCGCAGTTGGTCCCTCGTCCTCGACGTCGCGCGCCGCGGTAAAGACCGCGCGGCGACGGACCAGGTCAGTAACCCTGTATATCCACGCCCCGAGCGGCCCGAGCAAAATGAACCAAAAGATTACGGCGAACAATCGGTTATTGGCCTGCACGCATACCGCTTCTTCGACTTTGTGAGTGCGTTCTAGGATATCTTCGGGAACGTCTGCTTCAACTATCGCCTTGGCCGTCTGTTGGATGCGTTCTTCGTCACCGTCCTCAAGCGCCTTGCAGTATTCGTCGACGTCTTCGCCAATGTCTTGTGGGCCGAAGGAGAAAAACAAAACGACGATCGCAAGCACCATGTACGGAAAGCCTGCCAGCGCATCGCCGAGGATGAAATTGGCACGGAGAATGAACGTTATCACGAAAACCGGCAGCACCAGCAATATCGCGAGCAGGACCACCGGGATCAATGCCGGCCAGTTCCCCAGTCGCTGCGCCTGGCGAAACCCGGCATCGATGATCCTCTCAAGCCAGCGCAGGCGGCGCAAATGAAATAACTGCGTCGCAACTCGTTCAACAGCCAGCCCGATAAGCAGGGCAATTAGGTTCATCGTGCTTAATCTCTTTTCTTGTCACGTTCGCGATCATTCGCGATAAGCGATCCGTTGCTGAGCCCATCATACAAGCGCAGCCAGTCGAAAGCAGGTCCCGGATCCGTTTTTCGCCCGGGTGCAATGTCCGAGTGCGCCGCGATCCTGCGTACCGACAATGCCGGGTAGGCCTGCACCAGCGCGGCCAGTATCCCGGTAAGAACCGCGTACTGTCGATCGTCGTAAGGCGTTATATCTTCACCTTCGAGCTCGATACCAATGGAAAAGTCGTTGCAGCATGTTCGACCACGAAAGCTCGACGCGCCGGCATGCCAGGCGCGCCGTGCCAACGGCACGAACTGAATCAGTTCGCCATCGCGACGAATCAGCAAATGCGATGAGACCTCGACACCGCGGATCTGGTCGAAGTAAGGGTGGCTGTCCCAATCGAGGCAGTTCGTAAACAATTGCTCGATTTCTGCGCCGCCGAAATCGCCCGGCGGCAGGCTGATGCCATGCACGACCACGAGTTCCGGTTCGGTACCAGCGGGCCGCTCGTCCTGGTTTGGGCTCGGGCACTGTCTGGCGGGATGAATCAGCCCGCTGTCCTTATCGACCGAAAACGATCCCCTCATCGACGCTTGCCCTGCCTGCCCGGAAAGACGATAGTCAGGCTAGCAGGCGTTCACTGTCAACGAGCAATAGGCTGCCAGGCGACAACTATGGCTCTAACTCGACTTTATGTCAGCGACCAGCTGCAGCCCGGCAAGGAACTGCAGCTGCGTGAAGAACAGGCGCGCTATGTCGGCCGGGCACTCAGGCTGCGCGCCGGTAATGCTTTAACCATTTTCAACGGCAAGGATGGCGAGTTCGAGGCAATCGTCGCGACGATCAGCAAGTTCTCGGTAACCGTTGAGATTGGCGAACGCCGGGACTCTGCCGCCGAGTCGCCGCTCAAAGTACACCTCGTGCAGGGCATCTCCCGCGGCGACCGCATGGATTTTATCGTGCAGAAAGCGACCGAACTCGGTGTCAAGCGCATCTCACCGGTATTGACTGAATACGGTGTCATCAAACTCGATGCGACGCGGGCCGGTAAACGCCGCGATCACTGGCGAAAAGTAGCGGAGAGCGCATGCGAGCAATCAGGACGCATTCGGCCCCCACTTATCGATGTGCCGATGCCGCTCAACGCCTGGTTTGGTAACAAAACAGAGGACGCCGATATCGATCTGATCCTGCAACCCGGCGTTGCGACAACACTGACCTCGCTTGCCGCACCGAAAACCAAGGTCTGTATCCTGATCGGTCCCGAGGGCGGTTTCAGCCCGGCCGAGCTTGAAAACGCAGTGATCGCGGGTTTTGCAGGAGTCTCGCTCGGTCCGCGCATCCTGCGCACGGAAACCGCTGCGCTGGCCGCACTGGCAATCGTGCAGTCGCTGTGGGGAGACTTACGCCTGGATTGATTCTTCGACGAGCATGCTCTCGAGCTTCTCGAGATCGGGAATTAAAGGATACTCGTTGATCATTTTGACGCGACACAGGACGGGCGCGGACTCGGGCCAGCCCTCTGTCGAATCGAGCTTCAGAACATCCTTGTTAACGCGCACGAGCTGCGGAAATCCCTGCGTCAGAATGCCGAAATAACCGGTCTTCAATTGCCCGGTATTCGCATAAAACACGACAATCCGTGTACGTCCGGTCGCGACCGGTACTTCCTTTCCGAGCACGCCTTCGAAAGAAACAACCGGTAACTGACGGCCATTCCAGTTGACGGTGCCGAGCATCCAGTTGTGCGCGCCGGCTTCGCTGTCAGGCTTGGAAAAGCGCACCACTTCGACGACGCAGGCGCGCGGTATGATAAGCCGGTCCTCGGTCAACGGCACGAGCAGGCTGTAAAGTTCTTGAACATCGGTCGTCACGGCAATGTAATCCCTCTCTCGTCGAGCAGGCGCTGGATCGCCTGGAGTAACTCCGAATCCTGATACGGTTTGCCGATATAGTCGTTTACACCGAGCTCTATAGCCCGGGCGCGATGCTTGTCACCGACCCGGGACGTTATCATGATGATCGGCACATTGGAGACGCGCTCATCATTGCGTACATGCGATGCGAATTCATAGCCGTCCATGCGTGGCATCTCGATGTCGAGCAGGATGATGTCAGGCTTGTTGTCGCGTAAAACACTGATTGCATCGAGGCCGTCTTTGGCGGTCACGACGCGCATGCCGTTGCGTTGCAGAAAACGCTCGGTTACGCGGCGCACAGTGATCGAATCATCGACGACCAGCGCGACCGGTCGATCGTCGGTCGGTGTCGGTGCGGCTTTCTTAAGTTCCACGACTGGTGCGCCGGTCCGAACCAGCGCCGCAATATCGAGAATCAGGACGATACGACCGTCCCCGAGAATCGTGGCTCCGGATATGCCGCGGATACCGGCGAGTTGAGGGCCGACAGACTTGACGACGATCTCGCGGCTGGCGAGCATCTCGTCGATCAATAACGCTGCCGAGTACTCGCCAGCCCTGACGAGTATGATGGGCACAAACGCTTCGTCTTCCGGAAGCTGCGCCGCTTGTCCGCCAAGGTACATGCCGAGGTGCCGAAACATGTACGTCTCTTCGCCATAGTCGTAACTCGGTTCAGGCTGACTCAGGAGGTTTTCGAGTTCCGGACGCGGTATCCGCGCGACACCCTCAACAGATGGCAACGGCAGCGCATACACCTCTTGACCGGTGCGTACGATCAGCGCCTGAGTTATCGCCAGCGTAAACGGCAATCGTACGGTGAAGTTCGTACCCTGACCCGTCACCGATGATATGTGTAATGATCCACCGAGCTTCTTGACCTCGTTGGCGACAACATCCATGCCGACTCCGCGCCCTGCAGATTGCGTTACCTTGCCCGCAGTCGTGAAACCTGGCGTCAGGACCAACGCCATGATCTCTTCGTCGCTGACTTTGCTTTCCGGCTTGAGCATGTCCAGTTCATACGCCTTACGGCGAATCGCATCGACATCGAGACCGCGACCGTCGTCCGCGACGTCGATAACCATCTCGGCGCCCTCGCGATGCAGCCGAATTGTGATTCGGCCCGTCGCAGGCTTATTACTCTTCGACCGCTCTTTCGCCGCCTCTATGCCGTGCACGACGGCGTTACGCAGCATATGTTCGAGCGGTGGCAACATCTTGTCGAGCACCTGGCGATCGAGTTCGCCCGAGGCGCCTTCGACCGCCAACTCGGCACGCTTGCCGGCTTCTTTCGCGATCTGCCGCACGAGTCGAGTCAATCGTGGCACATGGCGCTCGAATGCCACCATGCGCGTGCGCATCAGTCCGTCCTGCAACTCGGCCGTCACGCGCGACTGCTGGACAAGCAGGTTCTCTGCCTCACCGGTCACCGACTGCAGCAGATCCTTGATGCTGCCGAGGTCATTCGCCGATTCGGCAAGGGCCCGCGATAACTGCTGAATGTTCGAATAACGATCCAGTTCGAGCGGATCGAAATCGCGTGCCACCAAAGTGTCCTGGTGGCCATGCATGATTTGCGCTTCGGTTTCGATCTCGAGTTTGCGCAATTGTTCACGCAGCCGGCTCACGGTTTGCTCGAGTTCATCGACATGGAATTCGAACGAACTGACCTGCTGGCTCAGCCGCGAGTGGTAGATGCTGATCTCTCCGGCGGCGTTGAGCAGATCTTCGAGCAGATCGGCATCGATACGCGCGAATTCCTGCTGTTGTCTTTGCGGTGCCGCCTTGGCCGCCGCGGCCCTGACCTGAGCGGGTTCGGGCGCAGGCTCAGGCTCGGCCTGCGGTTCGGGTTCGGGTTCGGGTTCGGGTGCGGGCTCGGGTTCGGGTGCGGGCGACACTGCTACCGCCTCATCCGCAGGCGGTTTGCGAATCTCGGCAAGTTCATCCGCCAGCGGCGTGTCCACGATCACCATGCTGACTGTGTCTTCGGGTTCTATCGTAAATTTACCCGGTTCCGCTTTCTCGACACCGGTTTCCTCCACTGCGATCTCGACCTCGGCGTCGTCGGCCAATTCAAAGCCTGCGTTCGCATGATGAATGCGCCTAGCGAGTTCGCTCGCGGTCGCGACCGGCTTGCCGGCGATGACAGCGTCGCGCATCCGATGCAGTTCGTCGACGCTTAACTGCAGCAGGTCGTCGATCGCAGCCGTCGGCCTGACGCGACCCTCGTCGAGCGAAATCAACAACGTCTCCAGCTCGTGACTCAGGTTGCCCATTGCGGTAATACCCGCCATGCGAGCACCGCCCTTGAGGGTATGCAGATGTCGTTTGAGCTCCTCCATTGGCTGCTGCGCGTCTTTGTTTTTGCTCCATTCGAGCAGCGCCTTGTCCGTCATTTCGAGCAATTCCGCCGACTCTTCGGTAAAGATGGCCGCGATCTCGGTATCGTATTCCGTTTCCTCGGGCACAGCCTCGAGGATCGTCCGCTGCTCCTCGACAGCTGGCTGCTCTTCCTGCTCCTGGATAAGCGTGTGCTCGGGCTGCATGGCATTGGTCAGTTTAGTCAGGTGCTCGATCAACGCCGTATAGTCGGCGCGACTACGCTGCGGTTTGTTGATGTCGCTGACGATCGTCGCGATCGCCTTTGCGCCTGCGCGCAGTGCATCGAGTCCGGATTGTTGAAATCCGACCTTGAATTCGTATACACGTCGTACCATCCGATTGAGTGCACTGGCGACGGCAACACCGCGCTCGACGTTGGCCATGTTCGCGCTGCCGTGCAGCGTATGGCACGCGCGGTGCAACCTGTCAGTCACATCGAACGGTGGCGAGTGTCCCTCGCACGCGGCCAGGTACTCCGTGATGACCTTGAGATGCCCGGCAGTCTCCTTCGAGAAGATGTCGAGCAACACCGGATCCATCTCCAGCGCCGGTTCCTCGGCAGCGGCGGCGGCCGGCTCTGCAGGAGAAATCGTCAATATGGCTGCGCTCGGATCGCCTTCGGCGAACGCGCTGGCTCGTGCCATCAACAATCTGATATCGGCTTCCGGCTCGGTGCCGACCTCGAGTTGTTCGATCAATTCGGGCACCGCCGCTGCGGCCTCGATAATGAAATCCACCATCGGCGGTGTGCGCACCAGCGTGCCGTTGATCAGTCGATTGAGCAGATTTTCGACATTCCAGCAGTACTCGCCGATACGCTCGGCACCAACCATTCGACCACTACCTTTGAGCGTATGAAATGAGCGACGCACCGTTATCAGCAGCTCCATGTCGTCAGGGGCTTCCTGCCAGGCCGGTAGTTTGCGCTTGATCGACGCGACTTCTTCCTTGGCCTCCTCGATAAACAGCTCGAGGAGTTCCGGATCGAGGTGTTCGGCATCCTTCGCGACGACGGGAAGCGGCATAACTTCAGTTGCTTGCAGCTTTGCCGCAGCCGTCTCCTCCTCGGCCGCCCTGCCGATGTCGGCCGTGGCGATCTTGAGGGTCTGTGCCGCCGCCGGCTCGGCCGCGGCCTCTTTCGCGAGACGGTGCTCTACGTCACGCAGCACGGCCAGGCAGGCCTCCGCGTTATCGAGCATGTACCACGGCTCGCTGCGACCGGCCTTAACCGTCTCCATGTAATACTCGATGCTGACGATGGCATCAGCAAGGCGATCGGTTTCCTTCTGCGACAGGCGCTTTGGTCCGCCGCCACGCAGCGTCAGTGTAATCAGCCTGCCGATGCGATCGACAACCTCCATCGCCCGGGTCTTGTCGAGCATCAGCAGGCCAGCCTTGATGCCACGAATGAGCGACGGCACGCTGTCCAGTCCCTGCGACGGCGCCTGCGACACGAGGCTCTGCCCGATCGTCTCCTTGATGCGCGCGAGATTGATAATGCACTCACGCATCACAGCCTCGGCGACTTGCTGATAATCGGCAGCTTCCTGCGGCGGCAGATCGGTGTGTGCTTCGCCACCCTCCACCTCACGCGGAACGATGAGCCGCAGCAGCTGCTGGTCGAGACGATCCTCGACGCGCAACAGTGTCGACGCGATATCGAGAACAACTGTCTCGTTGGCGACGCCACCACGTTCGACAAGAGACTTCAGGCGGTCGATCTCACCCTCGACGTCACCACGTAGTTCGCCGAGGCCAAGCACACCGAGTGTATCGCTGATCTTCTTCAACAGCTCGAGCTGCGGGACGAGCTCTGCCGACTTGTTCAGACCTGTCCGAACGAAGATATCGAGCACATCCTTGACCCGGCTCAGATCCTCCTTGATTGCCGCGGCAACGGTCTCCATGAGCTTGACGCTCGGCGCCGACAATGCCTCGCGGGCGTGCTCGACCTGTTCGTCACCCGGTAACAGCTCCGAGAGATTGAACGCCGAGCGTATTTCGCTGATGCGTGCACCGGCCGTACCGGAGCGTGCCACGTAGTACAACAGGTTATTCAAGAGATCATCGATGGGATGCGTGTCGAATGCAGTGACGCCTTCGTCGATAAGCCGTTTGATCTGTCGATCTGTCTGTCCCAGCAGTCGCTTGAGCGCTACCGATGTTTCGAGTCCACCCTCGCGCAATGCTTCGAGAACACCACTAACGACCCACCAAAGCTGGTGCATGTCATCGCGTGTAGCCGATTTTTCGAGCTTATCGGCGACATTCGCCAGCGTCTCTAGATGTCGCTCTGTATTGCCGCCTTTGATCCAGCCGAGTAACGCGAGCTGAAATTTCGGCCGCAGCCGCGACGCCACGGCCACCGGGTCCTCGCCCGTACCTTTGCGTTCGGCGCTCGTTCTCTGCGCCTGACTCGGCGACAAGTTCAAAAGCAGCAGCGTACCTTCGGACAACAACGGCTCGCCGCGCGCCGCGCGCAGGTCATTCAACATCGGCAGCAGGACGAGTGCGATGTCGCGACCGCCACCGAGCAAGCGCTCGATGTAGGTCGGCAGCTGTACCATCGCCCGAGTCAGCGCGTCGAGTCCGTCTTCGCGCCCCTTACCTGCGCGCAAGCCGGCCAGGTTCTTGCAACCGAGTTCCATCTCCTCGGCCAGCAGCGCCGCACCGTACGTTTCGGTGATTTGCAACACGCCGCGAACCTGATGCAGCAATTCACCTGCGCGCACAAGCGCCGCGGCTCCGCCGCGGCCATCGACACAATCTTCGAGGGCGACGTGAGCGCTGCGAATGGTATCCATGAGTTCGTTGCTGACAATCGCCAGCGCGTTCACGGTGACCTCGGCAGGACCTTCATCCTGCATCTGCTCCTGTATGCCGGTATCGCCTGTCATCAACGGTCCGCGTTGTCGCTAGCCCGTTCGCGCCTGCTCATCCGCCGGTTGTTTGGCGAGAACGTTAGAAGAAGTCGGCGTTAAAGCGCTGGTCCTCAACGCCGAACTCGGCAGCGTAAATCCGGCAACTGTCTTGCGCAGCTGCGACGCCAGTTCCGACAGCTTGGAAATTGCCGCTGCCGTCGCGGTCGTCGCCTTGCCGGTCTGATCACTGATCTCGCGAAGTCGGGTCGTGCGCCGCGTTACATCGGCAGCCGAACCCGCCTGCTGCCGCGCCGACCCGGAGATATTCTGTACCAGACTCGCAATCTGGTTGGATACCTGTTCGATCTCATCCAGCGCCGCGCCCGCATTCTCGGCGAGCAACGCACCACCAACAACATCGGTTGTACTGCGCTCCATCGAAACAACCGCCTCGTTCGTGTCCGCCTGAATCGTGCGTACGAGGACCTCAATCTGTTTTGTCGCATTGGTCGAACGTTCGGCGAGACGCTGCACTTCGTCGGCAACGACCGCAAATCCCCGCCCTGCCTCGCCGGCCATCGACGCCTGTATCGATGCATTCAGGGCAAGTATGTTGGTCTGCTCGGCGATATCATTGATCAGTTCGATAATATTGCCGATTTCCTGCGAGCTTTCGCCGAGGCGCTTGATTCGCTTCGCTGTATCCTGGATGGTCTCGCGAATCGTATTCATGCCATCGATCGTCCGCCGCACAGCTTCGCCGCCCTTGTGCGCAACTTCTACCGAATGGCGAGCAACATCGGACGAGCGCTCGGCGTTGCCCGAAACTTCCTCGATCGATGCGGCCATCGACACAATTGATTCGGTCGCGGCGTTGATCTCGCGCGTCTGATTATCGGCAGCCCTGGCCATGTGTGTCGCTGTGCTCTCCGTCTGTTTCGCGGCGGAGTCCACCATGATGGCTGTTTCATTGACCGTCGCGACGAGTTTTCTGAGCTCCTCAATCGCGTAGTTAAATGAATCGGCAATCGTCCCGGTGATGTCTTCGGTCACGGTCGCTTCTACAGTCAGGTCACCGTCGGCGAGGCTCCCCATCTCATCGAGCAGCCGCAGAATAGCCTGCTGGTTTCTGTCGTTCTGCTCAGCCTGTTCCTGCGCAATGCGTTCGAATTCCGCGCTCCTTGCATTCAGGAAAACCATCACACCGATCAGGATAAGCGCAGACAGCAGAATTCCGAGCGGTAGCCACGCCATTTGCAGGAATTCTGGGAGTAGCGCGCCGGAGCTGCCGGAGAATGCGCCGCTCAGGCTGTCCGCAGCGGCACCAAGTTGACGCAACACGTCGTCAAGGCCGTTGACCTCGTTGACGCTGCCGCCGATGCGTTCGGCCGCCGTTTCGATGCTGCTAAGATGGCCTTCGAGTGGCACCAGCAGCGACTCACGGTTGTTGTTGTTGAGCGGTCGCACATCAAGTCCGGTTTCTTTCCCGGCCAGTGCGTCCGTGAGCATGCGCAGAAAAGCCACGTCATCGACAATGCCGGCAGCGACCGTCGCTGCATTCGGGTTTCTCGCCAAACCGGGCGCCGATTGGCCGATGCGCGACACCCGTTGCTGGAATTCCTGAATCAGGCTTACGCTTCCCGCACGATCGAGGAGGCCATCCGATATTTCGAGAATCGGCGCAACACTGTTTTCTATGTTCCTGCCTGCATCTTGCAGCGCCTCTACTTCGGCACGTTTGGCGAGCAGCGCCGCCGCTCCGGATTCGAGCTGCTGCCATTCGCTCGAGCTCCCCGGCACCGATGGCCCGGCGCTGCGGCGCAGCTGTGCCAGTCGCTTGAGACTCGCGTCGAGTCGATCGAAGCCGCCCGCTACTCCGTCAACGGCAGCACCCGCCTGTGCGGGTATCGCTTGTGACAAAGCGGCGATCTCGACGATGGACGTATCGTCACTGCCACCCCGCAAGTACGTGAGTACCGCCGCCACGAGCACCATCACCGCGGCCAATATGGCGACGCTCCGGAACCTAGATGAAACATTCGTTTTCTTGGCCATTTCTTTCCAGAAGCCTGTCTAGTTGTACCTTGCCATTACGTCTGCAGCGTGCGTCACACCGATCACGCCTCTGCCGCCGCTTGCAAAAAAAGGTTGCTCTCGACGAAATCAAAAATGTCCAGAACCGGCCAAATTTCCTCGCCGCGTCGATAGGCACCGGTCAGGAATCGATCGCAGCGAACTATGGTCTGCGGCCACTTGTCTACGTGTTCATGATCCATAAAGCGACGAAAACCGAGCACTTCGTCAACGATGAGCCCAGCCGGAATTTCGCGGTGATTTACCGAGATGACGCGGGTGGTTCGTCGCAACGTGGTTCGCCCGCTGCCAAGCAGAAGCTTGACATCGACCAGCGGGAGCAGATGCCCACGCAGATTGGCGATTCCGAGTAACCAGCGCTTCGCGCCGGGTACGCGTGTCATGCTGTCCGGCAACATCAACACCTCCCGAACCTGGTCTCGGCTGGCCACGAAACGCTCTTCACCAATCCTGAAGCCGATACCAACCCATTCCGCCTGCATATCGCCGCCGCCCTGGGCTGAATGCGCCTGACGACTGCGCCGCTCGATCTCCGCCAGCAACTCGAACGGTTCTTTTACCAGCGCCGCGAGGTCTCCGGAGCCAGTCATTCACGCAGCCATCACGGCGTTGATCATTGCCACGAGTTCCTTCTCCTTGACCGGTTTGACAAGATATTCGACAGCGCCCTGACGCATGCCCCAGATCTTGTCCGTTTCCTGGTCTTTAGTCGTAACCATGATCACAGGGATTCCTGCCGTCGCGGGATCTTGGGTCAGCTTTCGAGTCGCCTGAAACCCGTTCATGCCAGGCATGACAACATCCATCAAAATACAGTCGGGCGACGACGTCTTCGCCTGGCGCAGGCCGTCTTCGCCACTGTCAGCAACGAGCGTGCCGAAACCGTTTTTCTCGAGCATGTTCTTGAACAGATGCAACTCGGTCGGCGAATCATCGATGATGAGGATGACTGGCATTAATGTTTCCTTTGCAACGTTTTCACAACGGCTGTCAACAAATCGCTAGTTAATCTGGTTCGATATGGCACCAAGCAACTCGTCCTTGGTAAACGGTTTGGTCAAATACTGTTCGGATCCGACAATGCGCCCCCGAGCACGATCGAAGAGTCCATCCTTGCTAGACAGCATAATGACCGGTGTTTCTTTGAACATCTTGTTGTGCTTGATCAAAGAACAGGTCTCGTAACCGTCAAGACGCGGCATCATGATATCCACAAAAATAAGATCGGGCTGGTGATCGGCGATCTTTGATAGTGCGTCGAAACCGTCGATTGCCGTGAATACCTGACAGCCCTCCTTGGTCAGCAACGTTTCCGCCGTGCGCCGAATGGTTTTGCTGTCATCTACTACAAGAATCTTGAGTCCGTTCAGACTTCGAGATGGGTTACTAGACACCGGATTTCCTCACGCGTCCTTCGAATCCCGCGGATTCGCTTTGTCGGTTGCAAATCCCTGTGGCCCGGCAGCGTGAAGCCGCAAGAACCCCAGGAAAAACGACTTGTACCATATTGACATAAGTCCTGCTACGACGCGTACCACACAGGTCAAAATTCGAGGAATTATGGGCGCTTACCCTGTGATTCCAATGTATAGTTGGCCGCTCACGCAAAACATCAGGATCAACCGGCGACGATGGCGAACAAACCGCTTCGCGTTGGCATCGTCATGGACCCGATCGAGTCCATCGCTGCCTACAAAGACAGCTCGTTGGCGATGCTACTCGAGGCACAGCGGCGCAACGCGGAAATTCATTATTTTCAGCAGGGCGACCTCAAATTGCTGAGCGGCCGAGCCATTGGCCACTCTCGGCGCTTGCGTGTCAGCGACAGCAATTCTGCGTGGTTCGAACTGGGATCCAGCGAAGGCATCAATCTTGGTGACCTCGACGTAATCCTGATGCGCAAGGATCCCCCCTTCGATATCGAATACGTATATACGACCTACATTCTCGACCGGGCCCGGGACGCCGGTGCATTGATTGTCAATCATCCGCAGGCACTTCGGGATATGAACGAAAAAGCGTACACGGCCTGGTTTCCCGAGTGTACACCGCTCACGTTGATCACTCGCTCGATGGATGAGATGCGGGCTTTTCTTGCCGATAACGAGCGCATAGTCGTCAAGCCGCTTGAGAGCATGGGCGGAAGATCGATCTTTGTTGTTGCCAAAGGCGATAACAACGCCAACGTCATATTTGAGACGTTAACCGATTTTGGCCAGCAATTCGCGATGGCGCAAACCTACATTCCTGAAATCAGTCTCGGTGACAAGCGCATCTTACTGATCGATGGCGAGCCCGTGCCGTACGCACTCGCGCGCATCCCGCCGGCCGACGATAACCGCGGCAATCTCGTGATCGGCGCGAAAGGCGTCGGCCAGGAACTTTCGGCTGTCGATCGCTCGATCTGCGAGCGCGTCGGGCCCGTATTACGCGAGGCGGGCGTGATTTTTGCAGGCATCGATGTGATCGGCGATTTTCTAACCGAGATCAATGTGACCAGCCCGACGGGTATTCGCGAACTGGACAATCAGTTCGATCTCAATATCGCCGGCCTGCTGTTCGACGCGATCGAAGCCAGATTGACCTGAGGCAGGCACGCCGAATCAGGTGACCTGCGTCGCATTTCGGCAGCCGTTCTGCGGGTACACTGACGGTGTACTCGGCAGCGTCGGGCAACCCCCGGCAGAACTGCTCTAAGCCCTTGTTTGAATGATAGAAATAGCGGATGATCTGTGAACCAAGTTATGTCTAGCATTGCCCTGCATTCGGATGCGACCGACGCCATGCAGTTGGTTACGCCCAAGGCGCCAGACCGACTGCCTGCGATGCTGTTTCTCGCGGCGCTGATCCACGGTGTTCTGATCATCGGAATTACTTTCAATCCGTATCTCCTCGACGACTTCGCGAATGCGATCTCGCTCGAGGTCACCATCGTCGCGGACCCGGATCAGAGCATCGATCGCCCTGAAGATGCCGAATACCTGGCTCAGGCCTCGCAAATGGGTGGTGGCAACACACTTGAGCAGGTGCGTCCCAGTGCGCCGCTCGAGAGTGCCTCACCAATCGACAATGCGGGCCAGGAAGATGGCCGCAACCTGGTGGATTCACGACGGCACGAGAAATCTGCGGATCAGGTCGTGGCAACAAGCAGTGCGCAGCCCCTGAAGGTCGCCGACAATCTTCGCGAACAGCCACAGCCAAACAATAGTACCGCTATCGCGCTGGAGTCGGGCAGCAACCAGACCCTGCCGCTGCCCCGGGACGACAACGCCACTCTACGCATTCGTGACGACGATCCGCGACAGCTCATTATTAGCGCTGATACGCGAGAATCAACGATCGCTGCCTATCTTGACAACTGGAAACGCCAAATAGAGGCGGTCGGAGAAGAATACTTCCCTGAGCTTGGTGAGATCAGTGGGCTGTCCGGCAGTCCGACGCTCGAGGTCAGCATCGAGGCGTCGGGTCAGCTTACGCAGGTTGTCATTCGCAAATCGAGTGGCTCGCAAGTACTGGATCAGGCGGCGCTCGACATCCTGCTCCGCGCATCGCCTTTTGATCCGTTTCCGACCGAGATCCGAGCCGACTACGACCGCCTGCGTTTTGCCTACAAGTGGCTGTTCAGCGAGGAGTTAATCCCGGCCACGGCCAGCCTCAACTAGCTACGCCGACGCACACAGTTGTACCCAACTCCGCCAGGGCCGATACTGTCCGTATGGCTCTAGAAGGCTCTCTGACAAATCAGTTGCTTATCGCTATGCCTGCTATGCAGGATCCCAATTTCATTACGACGGTTACGCTGATTTGCGAACACAATGATGAAGGCGCCCTCGGCATCGTCATCAACCGGCCGCTGACGCTGAAGCTCGGCGGCCTGTTCGAGCAACTCGACCTGACCGACCCCGATCCTGATGCAGCCGCGGGTCCCGTGTTACTCGGCGGACCCGTCGGTCCCGAGCGTGGCTTCGTCTTGCATGGCCCGGAGCAGACCTACGAGAATTCGATCATCGTGTCCAACGAACTGCAGCTGACCTTGTCGCGCGACATTCTCGATGCGATGGCTGCCGGCGCGGGCCCCGCCAAGACGCTAGTCGCCCTCGGTTACGCCGGCTGGCAGGCCGGACAGCTCGAGTACGAGATGCTCGAGAATTCGTGGCTCAGTGTGCCGGCAACGACGGACATCGTATTCGATACGCCGTTCAGCGAGCGCTGGTCCAAGGCGGCACAAGTGCTTGGCATCGATATCAGTCAGATCTCTCCCGATGCCGGACACGCCTGAGGCGCCTCGCCCCGAAACCATTATCGCCTTTGATTTTGGCCTGCGGCGCATCGGCATCGCCGTCGGCCAGGATGTTACTGGATCCGCGAGCCCGCTCGGCATTGTGAGCAGCGGCGAACATGGGCCCGATCAGGTGAGGATTTCCGAGCTGATCGACGAATGGCGGCCGACCCGACTCGTCGTTGGCATGCCCGCGCACACCGATGGTTCGCCGAGCGAGATGCAGGCGCATGTCAGGGCATTCATCAGACAACTCGCTGTTTATGGCTTACCGGTGGATACGGTTGACGAACGCTACACCTCGATCGAGGCCGAGTCCGCGCTCAAAGAAGCCCGCGCCACCGGAGCCCGCGGCCGGATCTCGAAGGACTCCATCGACAGCGCTGCGGCCGTCCTTATTGCCGAGCGATACCTGGCACGGAAAGCTCGCTAGGCCGCAGGCTGCAAGCAAGCCAACAAGGGTGTAGGATTCTCCGGCGATGCTATCCCCGGAGACATTCCCGAACCTGGACGACGAGGCGGCCTTGCAGCTCAATCCGGATGGGACTCTGCATCATTTGTTGACGCTCAAGGGGCTTGATAAAGCATTGCTCGTGCGATTGCTCGACGACGCGGAGCGTTTTCTCAGCCCGATGGGCAGTCCGGCGACACGCAGCGATTCGCTGTCCGGGTGCACCGTCGCCAACCTTTTCTTCGAACCCAGCACCCGCACCAGAGCGTCATTTGACCTTGCCGGTAAACGACTCGGCGCTGACGTGTTGAATCTCGACGTCAACACGTCTTCGCGAAAGAAGGGCGAGAGCATACTCGACACGATATACACGTTGCAGGCCATGCAGGTCGATATCATGGTCGTTCGCGACGCCAGCGCCGGCGTACCGGCCTTCATTGCCCGCAATGTCAGCGACCATGTCAGCATCCTCAATGCAGGCGAGGCCGACGTGTCACATCCCACGCAGGGCCTGCTCGACCTGCTGACGATTCGGCAGCACAAGCACCGCTTTGCTGGCCTGACTGTCGCTATCGTGGGCGACATCGCGCACTCGCGGGTCGCGCGCTCGGCGGCACAGGGGCTGCATACACTGGGCGTCGGTGAGCTGCGCTTGATTTCACCGCCACCGCTGAAACCGCCTGCGGACGAGATGCCGTATGCGAAGATCATCGATAATCTCGATGAGGGTTTGCGCGATGCCGACGTGGTCATGGCACTCAGGATCCAGCGTGAGCGTATTGGCAATCTGGACGGCATTCCGGGAATCGATGAATATTTCGCCAACTACGGCATCAGCAGGGAACGCATGCGTATCGCGGCTCCCGATGCGATCGTCATGCACCCGGGACCGATGAATCGCGGCATCGAGATCGAGTCGGCTCTGGCAGACAGTCCGGCATCAGTTATAACTGAGCAGGTCACTAACGGCGTCGCCGTGCGAATGGCGGTACTCGAGCACGTTAGCCGAGCGATGGCCTCGCGTTGCTGACGGCGGCGCAGAAAAGAGCACAGCGAAATCGCGGCACGCTGTTCGTCGAAGACGGTGAGCTGCTATCGACCGAGGCGTTTGCGGCTGAGCAGTACATTATGCGGATTCGTGCGCCGAAATGCGCCGCGGCTGCAAAGCCCGGTACATTCGTCCACGTGAGTTGCGACACTGCGCTGCCAATGCGTCGACCGTTATCGATCATGCGCGCATCTGAAGATTGGATCGAGGTCCTGTTCAAGGTGGTCGGCGAGGGTCTGCGGCTGCTGGCCGGCAAGCACATGGGTGACAAGATCAATGTGCTCGGCCCGATCGGACATCCGTTCACGCCGTCTGCCGAGCGGCCGAACACTTTGCTGCTCGGAGGCGGTGTTGGCATACCGCCGATGGTCTTTCTTGCCGACTTCCTGCGCCACGACGGACAGGCATGGAATCCACTGGCGATCCTCGGATCCGAAATTCCGTTCCCGTTCCCGTTGGCGAAGTCATCGCTCGCCACGCCATGGCTCGATGACGACATCAACAGCACGATGTCATTGCTGGAAAGCTGGGACGTCCCCTGTCGACTCACGAGCCTGTCGGGATTTGCGAGCTGCCTCCGCGGCTATGTAACGGACATGGCCGAGCTGTGGCTGCAGAGCCAGAGCGACGCTCAACTTAGGAAGACGGAAATATTCGCGTGCGGACCGACGCCTATGCTCAAGGCAGTCGCCGATCTCGCAGAACGCTACAGGCTACGCTGCCAGGTCTCGCTCGAGGAATTCATGGCCTGCGCGGTCGGCGGGTGCGCGGGTTGCGCGGTGGAAATAATGACACCCGGTGGACCCACGATGCAGCGCGTTTGCGTCGACGGTCCGGTCTTCGACGCATCGACGGTGGTGTGGACGTAATGCCCACCGCTCTGCGCCCGGATCATCCGTCTTCGCTTAACCAACATGCGCTCACAGGGATGATCCGGGCACGGGGCCGGGGTGGGTGCGCGAGCGTCGTCCGGAGCGCAGCGACGCAGGAGCCAAAGCAAGTGGAGGCCGATTCGAGCGAGGCAGGGAAGCCGAGTGAGATTAAGCGAGGGTAGCGGCCCGGTTCCGTGCCGTTTATCCCCCGAAGTTGATCTTGGCTTCGAGGTTTGAGCGCGAATCCGCATGTGACATCGCTTCTTCGAGCGTGATCGTGCCGGCCTTGTAAAGGCCTAACAGTGCCTCGTCGAAGGTTTGCATGCCCTGCTCACCGCTGTCTTTGTGCGCATCTTTAACGGCCGCGATATCGCCCTTGAGCATGAGATCCTTGATGTGCGGCGTGTTGAGCATGAGTTCCACGGCCGCGACGAGCTTGCCGCCGCGCGACCGCACCAATCGCTGCGAGAGAATGGCGCGCAGATAGTGCGCCAGATCCATAAACACCTGGCCGTGCTGTTCCTGAGGGAACATATTGACGATGCGGTCGAGTGTCTCCGAGGCGTTGTTCGAGTGCAGCGTGCCGACCACCAGGTGGCCTGTCCCAGCCATGTCGAGCGAGGCCTGCATAGACTCGCGATCACGAATCTCGCCAATCTGGATGACATCCGGCGCTGCACGCATTGCGCTCTTGAGTGCGCGACCGTAGGACTTGGTGTCAAGACCGACCTCGCGCTGATTGACGATGGATTTCTTGTTCGGGTGCAGGAACTCGATGGGATCCTCGATCGTAATGATATGCGACGAGGTCTTCTCATTGCGGTGATTGATCATCGCTGCGAGTGTCGTTGACTTACCGCAGCCCGTTGCCCCGACCATAAGGATCAGGCCCCGACGCAACATGATCAGGTCCCTGAGTTGCTCGGGCATGCCAAGCTCGTCGAGTGTGGGCAGCTCGGAGGTGATGTAACGCATGACCATCGCCACGTTGCTGCGTTGATGGAACACGTTGACACGAAAACGTCCCAGCCCCGGCTCCGAAATCGCGAAGTCCACCTCGAGTTCCTTGGAAAACGTCTCTAGCTGATCTTCATCCATCAGCTCCATCGCCGCCTGTTTGACCATCTTCGGCGTCATTTCCAGTTTGTTGACCGGCATGATCTTGCCGTCGATTTTGATCTTGGCTGGCGAGAATGGTGCGAAGAAAAGGTCCGATGCTTTTTTTTCCACCATCAGCTTGAACAGCGGTTTGACGTTCATCTATGTACTCTTCCGTCAGACTCAGAATGTCTGCGCGGTGTCTTCTTCCATGATTTTCAGACTTTCCGACTGCTGATCGGCAATTGACGAGTCACGCTTACTCTCCAGCTTGACGCGCAGGCGAAGCTCATTCTTGGAGTCGGCGTTGCGCATCGCTTCTTCGTAGGAAATTGTACCTTCCTCGTACAGGTAGAACAGTGCCTGGTCGAAGGTCTGCATACCGAGTCGGGTCGACTTCGCCATGATCTCCTTGATTTGCCCCACCTCACCTTTGAAGATCAGGTCGGCGATCAATGGCGTGTTGAGCATGATCTCCATCGCGGCGATGCGGCCGACGCCCCCTTCACGCGGGACCAGGCGTTGCGAGATAAACGCCTTGGTATTCAGCGACAGGTCCATTAGCAATTGCTGCCGCCGCTCCTCGGGGAAAAAGTTAATGATGCGATCGAGCGCCTGGTTTGCGCTGTTTGCGTGCAGCGTTGCCAGGCAAAGGTGACCAGTCTCTGCGAACTGAATTCCATATTCCATCGTTTCCCGATCGCGAATTTCGCCGATCAGGATCACGTCGGGCGCCTGACGCAGAGTGTTCTTGAGTGCCGCGTGCCAGGTCTCGGTATCAACGCCGACTTCGCGTTGTGTAATGACGCAGCCTTTGTGCGGATGCACGTACTCGACGGGGTCCTCGATCGAAACGATGTGACCGCGGGAGTTTTCGTTACGGTGGCCGATCATTGCGGCAAGCGTCGTCGACTTACCAGAGCCGGTACCGCCGACGACGATGGCGAGGCCGCGCTTGTTCATGACGACGTCTTTAAGAATCGGTGGTAATTCGAGGTCCTCGAGCGTCGGTATTTCGGTCGTGATCGTCCGAAGAACCGCACCGACATAGCCTTGTTGAATAAACGCACTTACACGAAAGCGACCGATACCCTGCGGCATGATCGCGAAGTTACACTCTTTGGTCGCGTCGAATTCCTTGATCTGCTTGTCGTTCATGATGGAGCGCACCATGATCGCAGACTGTTCAGCCGTCAGTGGCGTATCCGTCGCCTTGTGGATCGTGCCATCAACCTTGATAGCTGGTGGAAATCCCGTTGTTATGAACAGATCCGAGCCTTCACGCTCGACCATCTTGCGCAATAGATTTTGGGTCAATCGTACTGCTTGTTCGCGTTCCATTTTCGCGTCTCCTCCCGAGGAACACCGGCGGCCGGTGTTCCTAGAAATTCTCCTTGTGCACTGCGCGGAACCGCGCTTCTTCTTTATTGATCAGGCCTTTTTTCATCAACCCCGCCAAGTCCTGGTCGAGGGTGTGCATGCCGGCACCCTGTCCTGTCTGAATCGCCGAGTACATCTGCGCGATTTTGCCCTCACGGATCAGGTTTCTGATTGCGGGAGTACCAATCATAATTTCGTGCGCGGCAATTCGACCGCCACCAATCCTTTTCAGCAAAGTCTGCGAAATAACGGCACGTAATGACTCGGACAACATCGCACGAACCATCTCTTTCTCGGCGGCCGGGAATACGTCGACGACGCGGTCGATCGTTTTCGCCGCCGAACTCGTGTGCAAAGTACCGAATACCAAATGCCCGGTTTCGGCAGCCGTCAATGCCAGGCGAATCGTCTCGAGGTCGCGCAGCTCGCCGACAAGAATGACATCAGGATCCTCACGCAACGCCGAACGTAGCGCCTCGTTGAAGCCAAGCGTATCGCGATGGACCTCGCGCTGATTGATCAACGATTTTTTCGACTCGTGGACGAACTCGATCGGATCCTCGATCGTCAGTATATGGTCGGGCTTGTTCTCATTGATGTAGTCGACCATCGCCGCGAGTGTCGTGGACTTACCTGAGCCTGTTGGACCTGTCACGAGGACTATTCCCCTTGGATGCATCGAGACGTCCTTGAAGATCGCCGGCGCACCCAGATCATCGAGCGTAAGAATCTCGGATGGGATAGTCCTGAAAACCGCAGCCGAGCCGCGATTCTGATTAAATGCATTGACGCGAAAACGCGCGAGTTTCGGAATCTCGAATGAAAAATCGGTCTCGAGAAATTCTTCGTAGTCCTTGCGCTGCTTGTCATTCATGATGTCGTACACCATGCTATTGACGTCTTTGTGGGTCAGCGCGGGCATATTGACGCGCTTGATATCACCGTCGACCCGAATCATCGGCGGGACACCGCCGGACAGGTGCAGGTCGGATGCGTTGTTCTTTACCGTGAACGACAATAGCTGGGCAACGTCGACGGCCATACTTCTCCCTCATAGATAATGTCCGGGACTTACCATAACCCGGCACTGAATCAAGCCTAGTATAGCGAAGCACCCGGAGTAAAACGTGATAAGAGTCACGGAAAACTTGCGCAAAATCCGCGATTTGCTGGCGAAAGCTGCCGTGGATGCGGGCCGTGAGCCCGGAGCCGTCCGCCTGCTGGCTGTCAGCAAGAAAAAACCACCCTCACTCGTGCTCGAAGCGGCCGCCGCCGGGCAGCGGGAATTCGGCGAAAACACCGTTCAGGAAGGCCTCGCGAAGATCGACGCCGTCGGACGCGACGACCTGATCTGGCACTTCGTCGGCCACCTGCAGACCAACAAGACCCGGGCCGTGGCCGAGCACTTCGACTGGGTGCATTCGCTCGATCGCCTGAAGACGGCCCGGCGCCTCAGCGAGCAGCGACCGGACGAACTCAGGGCCCTTAACGTCTGCCTGCAGGTCAACGTCGATGACGAGACGAGCAAATCGGGCGTTCGCATTGACGCTTTGCCGGACCTTGCGGCCGCCGTGGCAGAGCTACCGCGACTCAGGCTGCGCGGACTGATGTGTCTGCCTGCTATTCGCGAAGGTTTCACCGCGCAGCGCGAACCGTTCGCTCGTCTCAGACGGCTCGCAGAGTCACTTGCAGCGCGCGGCATCGAAACCGACACCCTGTCCATGGGGATGAGCGACGACTTTCGAGCTGCCATATTCGAGGGCAGTACAATAGTGCGTATCGGCACAGCTGTCTTCGGAGAACGACAGTAGCCGGATTTTCACATCTCGGAGCCGTCGTGTCCGGCGGGAGGGCCTCGGTATGAGCAACCTAAGCATCGGCTTTATTGGCGGTGGCAAAATGGCGCGGGCGATCGCCGCAGGACTGCTGGCCAGCGGGTATGATGGCGCTGCTATTCGCGTCTCGGAGCCGTCGGCCGGGCAGCGCGATGTGCTGCTCGAGGATCTGCCCGGCGTCAGGATCGTCGATAACAACAGCGACGTCGCTCTTCATTCGAGCTGTCTCGTGCTCGCGGTAAAGCCGCAAATCATGGCAGCTGTCTGTCGCGACCTCGCTCCGCCAGTACAAGAAGCCAGGCCGCTGATTATTTCCATAGCAGCGGGCATTCGCTGCACCGATATCGATGCCTGGCTCGGTGGTGGTCTGCCCATCGTGCGCGTCATGCCCAATCAGCCGGCGCTGCTGCGACAAGGTGTGTCCGGTATCTTTGCCAACGAGCAAGTCAGTGATGCCGAGCGTGCTCGTGCCGAGACGATCATGGCGGCAGTCGGTCGAGTCGTGCGAGTTGCACGCGAAACTGACATCGACGTGGTCACGGCAATCTCCGGCAGCGGTCCGGCCTATTTTTTCCTTTTGATCGACATGCTCGCCCGGACTGCAGCAGAGCTCGGTCTGGACGAAGAATCAGCCAACATCCTCGCGATCGATACCGCATCGGGCGCGGCTGCACTAGCTGCGGCAAGCGATGTCCCTATGGAAACGTTGATTGCCAGCGTGCGCTCACCTGGCGGCACGACCGCCGCGGCTCTCGACAGTCTCGACCAGCAAAACATTCGTGATATCTTTGCACGTGCACTGACGGCCGCAAGGAACAGGGCGGTCGAACTCGCCGACCGCGCGCACAATCAAAATTAGGCCATGAAACCGGCATTAATATTTATCATCAACACGCTTTCGCAGCTCTACCTGCTCGTGATGTTGTTGCGTTTTTGGCTGCCCTGGCTGCGCGCCGATTTTCGCAATCCGATTTCACAAGGTATTCTGCGCCTTACCTCGCCATTGGTCATTCCCGTGCGCCGGGTCGTGCCACCGATCGGTCGACTTGATACGGCCACGGTTCTCGTCGCCTTCGCATTGCAGTACCTGACGATCCTCACGATACTGGGTATCGGCGGCTCGATCGCGGGTATATTACCGATCGCGATTACGGCGTTGATCGAGCTGATCATTCTGACGCTCAGGCTGTTTACGTTTGCCATTTTTATTCACATCATTCTGAGCTGGGTTGCACCCGGCACCTATAATCCGGCAACCGCATTCATTTCCATGCTCGTGGAACCCGTGTTGCGGCCCTTTCGACGGCGCATTCCGACCTTGGGCGGACTCGACATCTCGCCAATATTTGCAATTATCATGCTGCAGGCGATTTCGATTTTTGTCAGTACGCTCCGGCCACCACTCGCCTGACGACGGCCTGTTCGGACCACTCGCGTGTCGCTACAGGCGCCGCAAATGGTTTATAGTGATCGCACCTGGAGGAGACTGCTCGCATGACCACCAAAACCATGCTCATCACATTGGCATTGCTTGGATTGGCCGCCGCCTGCGGTGGACCGGATGACTCAGCCGCGGTGCCGCAAGCACAACCCGCCGGCGCAAGCAGCGTCGATATTGGTGATCACACAGTGCATTTTAGTGCACTGGCAACAGATCAGCTGCCTCCCGAAGTAGCTCGCGCTTATAACATCTTGCGCAGCAAGAATCGGGCAATGCTGAACGTGTCCGTACTTTCCGAAGCCGATGGCAAGGCTGTAACCGCCGTCGTGACCGTAAAAACCGTCAACCTAACCGGCCAACTCAAAAACGTGACGATGCGACAGATCGATGAAGGCGATGCAATCTATTACATCGGCGAAGTTCCAGTTGCGAATCAAGAAACGCTCATATTCGATATCAGCGTTACTCCCGAAGGTACCGATGTCGCCTCCGCAGTACGCTTCAAGCGGCAGTTCTTTACCGACTGATCCGGCATACGGAAAAGCCGCCAAAAACCACATAGAAAAACGGATTTTTTTGCTTACCCGGCTTGTCAACATATGCTATTGTCGCGCTGCTTTTTTTGCGCGGGCATTTGCCCGTTTTTTTGCTTTTTTTTGAGGAGTTAGTTTTTCATGGCAACAAATACCAGGAAGCCGCCCACCAAATCAGAAATATATGCAGCAATCAGTGCGGACACCGGATTGACACGCAAGGATGTCGAGGCCGTTTTCGAATCGCTGAATGCACAGATCAAGAGCAGCCTGAGCGGTCGTGGTGCGCCGGGTATCTTCACTATCCCGGGCCTGCTGAAAATGCGCGTCGTGACGAAAGCCGCGCGGCCCGCACGTAAGGGAGTCAACCCTTTTACGGGCGAGGAAATGATGTTCAAAGCAAAGCCGGCATCGAAAGGCGTCAGGGTCTCAGCGCTCAAACGGCTCAAAGATATGGTCTGAGTGCTTGCCAACGAAGTCCATTACAGATTCGCGAAGGACAAGCAGCTTGCCGTGAAAAAAATGCTCGGCGCCCGGTATCACGAGTAGCTCCGGCCCGGGCTCGAGTCGGTTAACCCATTCTATCGTCGCATCGACATCGACGAGTTCGTCTTCGTCACCTTGCACGATGATCCAGGGGCAGCGCGGCTGCGTGCGAAGATTGGTTGCGAAACGGCGTACCGCCGGGGCAACGGTCACCAGTCCATCAATCGTTGTGGTAACTGCGGCTCTGACTGCGATCGCAGCACCGAACGAGAATCCTGCAAGCCAGAGGGGTCTTTCGGGATAGCGGTGTTGCATCCACTCGATTGCCGTCAGCACATCATCGAGTTCTCCGTTGCCATTGTCATAGACACCTTCGCTCTCCTCCGTGCCACGGAAGTTGAAGCGCAGCGCCGCGAAGCCCAGGCGCACGAACGACCGCGCCAACGTGTGCACCACCTTGTTGTGCATCGTCCCACCGTGTCGCGGGTGCGGATGGCAGATAACTGCGGCAGCCGTCGGCATCGTGGCGGCAGGCTCTTCGACTATCGCCTGCAAGCGGCCGGCCCGTCCCTGCAACCACACTGTTTCAGTTGGCGGCAATCTGCTCAAGATACGCTCGAATTGAGTTGGCTTAAGTGGATGTTATTGCTGTAAAATTCTGACCTTATACGGCTCATTCAGAGCCCCGCAACGAATCGCAAGGGTGCATTGATGAAAAAACACATGGAATTGGAAGCCCGTTACTGTGCCCAAAACTATCTGCCCTTGCCAGTCGTCTTGACCCGGGGCGAGGGTACCCACGTCTGGGACGAGTCCGGTAAAAAATACCTCGACATGATGAGCGCTTACTCGGCCGTTAGTCACGGTCACGCCCACCCGCGCCTTGTGCGGCTCGCGCAGGAACAGGTAGCGACGCTCAGTATTGTTTCCAGAGCATATTACACTGACAAACTTGGGCCGTTCCTCGAGCGAGCCTGTACCTTGACTGGCCAGGACATGGCATTGCCTATGAATACCGGGGCGGAAGCTGTGGAGACGGCGCTGAAGACAGCTCGCAAATGGGCCTATACGGTCAAAGGTGTCGCCCCCAACAAGGCTGAGATCATCGCGTGCAAGGGCAATTTTCACGGCCGCACGATTTCGATCATAGCGATGTCCGATGAGCCCCAGTACCAGCAGGATTTCGGTCCGTTTCCACCAGGTTTCCGGCTCGTCGAATACGGTAACATCGACGCACTCGAGGCGGCTATTAACGAAAACACCGCCGCGTTTCTCGTCGAGCCCATCCAGGGAGAAGGCGGCATCATCCTGCCTCCCGATGGCTATCTGCAGGCGGCACATTCTGTATGCCGCAAACATAACGTGCTGTTGATCGCAGATGAGATTCAGACCGGGCTCGGCCGGACCGGCAAGTTGCTCGCCTGCGAACATGAAAATGTGCTGCCGGACGGACTGATTCTCGGCAAGGCACTCGGTGGCGGCATACTGCCCGTTTCACTGTTCCTTGCCCGCCGGGATGTGCTGCAGGTTTTCAATCCCGGTGATCACGGTAGTACGTTCGGCGGCAATCCGCTCGCAGCGGCTGTTGGCCTAGAGGCACTCAATATCCTCATCGAAGACGAGCTGCCGCAGAGGAGCGCCAAACTCGGTGCCTACCTGCTCGACGAGCTCCACAAGATTGACCGCCCCTCGATCAAAGACGTGCGTGGCCGCGGTTTGTTTGTCGGCGTCGAAATCGAGCCCAAATTTGCGACTGCGCGGACCGTGTGCGAGGCATTGATGGAACGCGGCCTGCTCAGCAAGGAGACGCACGATACGGTGGTAAGGCTGGCGCCGCCGTTAATAATCAGCAAGGCCGAGATTGACTGGGCGGTTGTTCAGATCCGTGAAGTTCTTGGCGAAATCGAACGCTTGCGAATGGCCTCCTAGGGAACTGTGGACATGCCTGAGATCACCGTTCTCCATATCGCGCTGCTGGTCGTCGCGCTGTTGGCCGGCTTGATCTCGGGTTGGGTTTTTCGTGGCAATCGCAGCACAAGCGAGAAAAACGCTATCAGTGCCGGCTGGCAGGAACAGCTCGAGGCTCAGCGCAGCGAACACGAACGGCTACTTGAGCAAAACAAGAGCCTGATGGAGCAGAACAGCCAATATCAGGCTTCCAACCGGGATTCCAAAATGCGCGCCGCAGAACTGTCGGAGGCGCTCAAGGAAGCGTTTGAGCGCCGCGACGAATTGCAGCGGCAGCTCAAGGATATCCGCAGCAATCTGGAAATGGCTGTAAGCGAACGGGACAAGTTGCAGGACGACATGCAACATCGCGCAGCCGAAAGCGATGCGACATTAACGGCGCTGCAACGACGGGACAATAAAATTTCGGCACTCAGCAAGGAACTGCATGGCTGGCAGGAACGCGTGCCTCCGCTCATAGCGCAATTTCGCGCGCGCAACGAAGAAGCAACACGGCTGCAGCAGGAACTTGTCGCCGCGCATGAACGAATCGACGCTCTAGAGTCAATGATTGGCTCCGACCAAACACGTGTCGAGCCCGTCGATCCGGACGCGATGGCGAGCGGTCTCGACGCATCGAATCAGCCGATCGACGCAGACACCGAACCCGAATATGTGGCACAAGCGGAGGATGACGAGGCGGAGGAGCTGCTGGCGCCGGATGAACTCGAAGTGCTGATTGGTACCGAGTTTACCGAGGATGATCGTGATGCCGACGCAGTTGAAGAGCTCCAAGAGAGGTCCGCGTTGACTAATGTCAACGACTCGAACCCGACGAGCATCGACGCTGCAAACAGCGATTTTCGAGACGACCTCAAAATGATCAAGGGCGTCGGGCCGGCGATCGAGAAAACGCTGAACGAACTGGGCATTCGTCGTTTCGATCAGATCGCAGAAATGGGTGAATACGACATTGATCGTATCGCGCAGAGACTCAAGGGCTTTCGTAGCCGCATCTACCGCGAAGACTGGATCGGCCAGGCGCGCAACTTGCACGATCGGAAGTTGAGCGACCAGGCGAAATAAAATGCCGGCCGACCCTCGGCGAAGGATGCGGGTCATCGTTACATTGTTGTTGCTGGCCGGCGGTATTTTTGCGTCGGTCACAATAGACCGCGGCACGTCGCAACAAATACTCGCAACCGGAGCGTATTCGGTTTTACAAGAGCCGACATTCACCGTCAGGATGACGCGCGGTCAGCTTGACTTAAGCGGCACAACGGCGTCGGCCGAGCATGAAACCGGACTGATCCAGGTACTCGACGAACATTTTCATAATAGCGAGACGCGGACCAGCTTTGTCCCGGGTATCGCCGTGCCGGATAGCTGGATTGCGGTGAGCGTTCAACTACTTTACGCGCTTGCGGCCATGGAATCAGCTACCGCTATCATGAGCAGCAACAAAGTGATCTTGCGGGGCATCACGTCCGATGCTGCGACACTGGCAGCTCGACTGGATTTCCTGAAAAGCTCGATGCCCGAGGGAGCGGTCGTCGATGAAGATATTATTGTTGTCGATGGCGGCGCCGCGCTGGACAGTATGTGCGAGCGCACTTTTGCGCAGCTCGCCAGCCGGCCCGTCGTATTTCGCCGGTCGAGTGCGGAGCTGCGCGGCTCTTCATATTCGAATCTCGACAGAATCATCGACTTTGCGTATGACTGCAACCACATGAACATAGCCATCATCGGTCATAGCGACGCTTGGGGAGATGCAACCTGGAACGATCAGTTGAGCCTGGCGCGCGCGCAAGTTGTCGCTGATTATCTTGTACGCAGCGGCATCCCTGCCGAGAGACTACTCGTCGAAGGCAAGGGTTCATCATCGCCGATCGCCGATAACGAGACAGCACTAGGACGGAGCCGCAATCGCCGCATCGAGTTCGAACTTCGCTAGCCTATTTAATCTGCGGGGGGGTCAGTCAGGCTCACGGCCGCGAACAACTCCACCTCAAATACGAGCGTAGCATCAGGTGGAATCACCGGGGGAAAACCACGTTTGCCGTAAGCGAGATCAGGGGCGATTGTCAGCTCACGAAGCTCGCCAATGCGCATGCCGGCCACGCCCTGTTCCCAACCACGGATGACCCTGCGCTCACCCAGTGGAAACTGAAACCGCTGGCCGCGGTCCACGGAACTATCGAACTTGTCACCGCGATGATCTGGCGCCTGTTCGTCGTAAAGCCAGCCCGTATAGTGAACCTCAACGCTATCGCCAACTTCTGCCACCTCGCCGGCGCCGGCGCGCAGGATTCGTGCCGTCAGTCCTGGAGCTATGTCAATTGTCTCTACAGTTTCGGCCTCGCTTGTTACTACCATGTTCGCGTCGGTTTCCCCGCTTGCTGCGGGTACCTCGTCGGCCTGTCGACTGCACGCAATAAGGCATGAAATCAGCAACGACAAGACGAATAATTGACCAACTTTCATATTCCAATTCCTTTAGTTCTGTCGAATGTCGGACAGGCTCGATATGAATCAGTTCGATCCCTTGAAATCCAGCGAAGCCGAATTAATACAGTAGCGCAAACCGGTAGGCTGCGGGCCGTCCTCGAATACGTGCCCGAGATGGGCGCCGCATTGACTGCAGACAACTTCTTCGCGAATCATGCCATGGCTCTCGTCGACAACGGTTTGCACCGCTTCGCCAGCCAATGGCAACCAGAAGCTCGGCCACCCGGACCCGGAATCGTATTTGTGCGCCGAAGAGAACAACTCAGCATCACAACAGATACAGCGATAGGTGCCGTCTTCCTTGTGATCGACGTATTTGCCCGTGAAAGGCCGCTCGGTACCTTTGTTCTGCGTCACTTCATACTGTTCGTCGTTAAGCCTTGCCTGCAACTCGGACTTCTCCCACTTCGTGTCATTCATCATCTGTCTTACTCAGCCTCGTGCCACGCGAGGAATGGTTTTAGCCTGAGCCCGCGTTCGAATCAAGCTCCAGCAGCAGATCGTTCATACGCTTGACGTACTCGGCCGGATTGTCGAGCTGCGATCCCTCCGCGAGCAATGCATGGTCCAGCACGATATTCGACAACGCTGTGAAGCGTTCATCGTCAGCCTCGGCGGACAGCCGCGTAACGAGGGGATGTTCGACATTTACTTCGAGTATCGGTTTTGAGTCGGGTAATTGTTGCCCGCTTGCCTCGAGCATGCGCCGCAGTTGTGGATTGAGCTGGTTGCTGCCGGCAACGACGCATGCAGGCGAGTCCACGAGGCGACGGCTGGCATTTACTGCCTCGACACGGTCCCTGAGAACCTTCTTGATCTTCTTCAGCAGCGGCTTGTACTCGTTATTGATCGTATCCTGCGTGATCTTGCCCTTGCTGTCGGGTAGCTCGAGTTCAGATCGCGTGACATCTTGTAGCGTCTTGCCACCGTATTCGGTCAGGCTGTCGACAACCCAGGGGTCGATCCGGTCCGTTAATAACAGAACCTCGATGCCTTTGCTGACGAGACTCTCGATATGCGGGCTTGCTGTCGCCGTGGCGTAATTTTCAGCGAGAATGTAATAAATCCTATCCTGATCCTCGCCGGCACGCGCCAGGTAGTCGTCCAACGACTGATCCTGCGTCTCGTCCTTTCCGTGTGTGGTCGCAAATCGCAACAGCTTTGCCAGTTTGTCCCTGTTCGCATCGTCTTCTATGATGCCTTCCTTCAGCACCTGGCCAAATCCCCGCCAAAACTTCTGATAGTCGTCAGATTTCTTGGCCGCCATTTTCGACAACATGTCAAGCACCCGCCGCGCCAGCGCTGCCCGCATCGACGTTAGCTCGGGATGCTTCTGCAACAGCTCGCGCGACACGTTGAGCGGCAGATCGGAGGAGTCGACAACCCCTTTGACGAACCGCAGGTATAGCGGCAAAAATTGCTCGGCATCATCCATGATGAAGACCCGCTGCACGTACAACTTCAGACCGCGTGGCGACTCCCGGTTCCACAAATCGAATGGCGCGTTCGCGGGAATAAATAACAGGCTCGTATATTCGCGTTTACCCTCGACGCGGTTATGGCTCCATGACAGTGGGTCCGTAAAATCGTGCGACAAGTGCTTATAGAACTCGCGGTACTCATCGTCCGTTAGCTCCGCACGCGATCGGGTCCAGAGCGCAGTCGCCGTATTGACAACCCGCGGCTCACCGTCATTACCAGCACGATCTGCAAGCGTTACGGGAAAAGCAATATGGTCGGAATACCTGCGAATCAGGTTCTCGATTCGCAGCGGTTCACAGAATTCTGTCGCTTCACTCTTGAGGTGCAGGATGACCGAAGTGCCACGCTCATCGCGCTCAATGGTTTCGACCGTAAACTCGCCCTGACCGTCGGACTCCCAGCGCACGCCCTGTCTCCTGTCGAGCCCCGCTCGCCTGCTTTCGACCGTTACCGTATCGGCGACAATGAACGCGGAATAAAAGCCGACGCCGAACTGGCCGATCAGCTGCGCATCTTTTTGCTGATCACCCGTCATCTGTTTGAGAAAATCCGCGGTCCCGGAACGGGCGATTGTCCCAAGATTCTCAACGAGTTCGTCTCGCGACATGCCGATGCCATTGTCCGTCACGACGAGCGTTTTGGCGTCTTTGTCGTATTCGACACGTATCGCGAGGTCGGGATCGTCGCTCAACAGCTCCGGCTTCGCGAGCGATTCGAATCGCAGTCTATCTGCGGCATCCGATGCGTTGGAAATCAGTTCCCTGAGGAAAATCTCCTTATTGCTGTACAGTGAATGGATCATCAGCTGCAGCAGCTGACGCACTTCTGTCTGAAAGCCGAGGGTCTCCTGGCTATTGGTGTTGCTCACGCCTGTTGTCTCCTGATCGCGATTGGGAGCTGCGGGCCAATGAGATTACCCGCATACTAAAGAGATACGATAGGGTCTTGTCAGGCTAATTCAAGTGGGGTTTGGTCGCCACCAGGAGCGGCGGCGCGAACTGCATGATGGGGCGATGTCGCGAATCGATACAACAACGTGACGAACATCAGCATAGCCGTTGCCAGCGCGAGCGGCGGATGATTCAGCGCGAGTACGACACCGCTGACTTGAACGCCGAGCGCGGCACAGGCAAAGAGACATGCCAGCAACAAGCCACGGATCCGTTCTCTCACGAGCCCGATCGCGCCGATGAGGTCATCCAGGTCGTCGAGCAGTTGGATCAGCCATTCCATGGTATTAACGGACGATCGACACCAGCGGGCCGGGGTTTTTTGCATCCTTCGGACCGGCATCAGTTTCGATGAGGGCAGCATCGTTCATTTGCTTCGCGTGCGCGATCGCGCGGTGAAACAACTCCCATCGCTGCCGGGCAGACTCGTTCTTCAGAGAAACAACCGGCAATTCTGCTTCCGTGCACTTGTTTGACATACTCTTTGAATTGCTAATGTAGGTCCTGTAAGTGTGACTATAATGCGCTCGTGCCGCCGCCTCCGTGAGGCAGATCACAGCCTGATTTACGAAGCATTGAATCCGTCCGGAATAGCTCAAAAATCAGACGCAGTACCGAAATGAATCAAACTTTCTTAGAACAACCACAAAGTGACTTCGATCACAGTCTGCGCTAACTTTTCGCCTATACAAAAACGCCGGCATTGTGCCGGCGTTTGCGAACATAATTCTGCAGCGTCTGTAGATCATTCGGATTCGTCGCCAGAATCTGGTGACCAATTACGCCTCACCTGTTCGGTCCAGTTCCGATAGCCCTTCCACGTGTACAGCGATGGATCGATACCGGCGCGACGGCCGCGGGGCGCGGGCGCCTTGGAAATCCACTGACGGTATTGCTGCCAGCCGTCCGCATCGTTCGCGGCCGGCACGGCCGGTGGTACATTGGCATCGGCCGCACTGGCTGGTGACTCAGTATCCGTACTGTAGTCCTCAGCCCACTTAAAGTTTTTGCTGTCCGGCATTCAATTAGCCCAGTCAATCCTTTAAACAGATGCTAGGGAAGCGCCGGTCTAATTCACAGGAACTACATCACAATGCAGCATCGCATTTTTTACTTAATTATCAATAAATTAAGCAAAGGTTTTACTTAATGAGCGGGCGCGAAGAGGAATGCGGTTATGAATTTGACAATAAACTCCTGCGCGTACCGAGTTTTGCAATCGCAACCTTATGCCACGCGATAGCAGGGCCGATAATCGCCTCCCGAGATCTTCATGCGCTTCTGTCGAACAAACTCTGCCAGCAATTTATCCAGCAATTGCATTATCCTGGCCGTACCCCGTATCTCGAATGGGCCGCGTCTTTCAATCTCCGCGAGTGTATCCTCGCGGACATTGCCGGACACGATTCCAGAAAACACCCGGCGCAGATTGGCGGCGAGTTCGTGTTTCGGCAAGGCCGCGCTTAAATCCAATTCGCGCATGGCCTCGTGTGTCGCACGGAACGGTAGTTGAAAGGCCGGATCAACTACAAGACGCCAGTTGAAGTAATAGGCGTCTCCATGCTGTCGACGAAACTCACGGACATCATCGACGGCGGTCCGCACCATGCGCGCAACCTGGCGCGGGTCGTCGATCACGATCGAATATCGTTGTTGTGCTTCCCGGCCGAGCGTCGCCCCGACGAATTCATCGATCTGCCTGAAATACGGTTCAGCAGATGCTGGCCCCGTCATGATCATCGGCATCGGCTGGCTGCTGTTGTCGGGATGCAGCAGCACGCCCAGCAGGTACAAGATCTCCTCGGCCGTCCCAACACCGCCCGGAAAGGCCACAATGCCGTGACCGACGCGGACGAATGCTTCGAGACGTTTTTCGATATCCGGCATGACCACAAGCGAATTGACGATCGGGTTCGGTGACTCGGCAGCGATGATGCCGGGCTCCGTGATGCCGACGTAACGTCCGTTACTAATACGCTGCTTCGCATGGCCGATTGTCGCTCCCTTCATCGGCCCTTTCATCGCACCAGGTCCGCAGCCTGTACAGACATTGAGGCCGCGCAGGCCAAGTTCATAGCCAACTTGTTTGGTGTACTCGTATTCCTCGCGACTTATCGCGTGACCACCCCAACAAACCGTGAGATTTACATCGGCTGGCAAATTCAGCAATCCTGCGTTACGTACGATGTGAAACACGGCATCGGTAATGCCACCGCCGGTATCGAGATCGAAGCGGCTGCTGTCGTAGATTTCATTGCGTGTGAAAACGATGTCACGCAGCACGGCGAACAGTAGCTCCCGCGTGCCTCGTATCATTTTTCCATCAACGAATGCAATTCCGGGAGCGCTTTGCAGCGACACTTTAAGGCCCCGATCCTGCTGCAGAAAGCTGACGCTGAAGTCCTTATATTCGGCGAGCAGCGCGCGCGCATCGTCCGCCTGGCTGCCCGAATTCAGCACCGCGAGCATGCAGCGGCGCAACAGTGTGTAAAGTCCACCTTCGCCGGTCGAGCGGAGTTGATCAACTTCGAGCTGCGACAAGACCTCAAGACTACCCTCGGGCCAAACCTCAGCGTCAACGAATTCGGAGTTTTCCCGGTTCAGGGCCTGATCTCGATCGGCGTATTGGCCTCTGTCATCAACCATATATCGATCATGTCCGAATTCGACACGGCAACGCAGCCGTTGGTCCAGTCCTGCGTGCGGTAATACGCCTCCGACCGTGTCGGTTCGTTGGGCTGACCATGAATCATGATCGCTCCTCCGGGCTCGACCCCTTTGGCACGTGCGGAACGTACGTCTTCGGAATTCGGGTATGAAACATGGATCGAGAGAAAGAATTCGCTGTTTGGATTGCGCCGGTCCAGCGTGTACAAGCCTTCGGGTGTCTTGAAATCTCCCTCGCGTTGCTTGTCACCGATGGCGACTAGGCCGAGCGAAATCCTGAAAGTTCGAAATGGTTCCCCGTCCTTGATCAAATGCAGTTCGCGCTTCGCTTTTTCGATAACGACCTTATCGGCCAAGGGAAAATCGCGGGCCTGCGATGCGCCGTGCCACAACGAAACCAAGAGCAAGGCCAAAAGGCCCCGGCCACACAGCTTCACCCATGCTTGGCATCGCAACATCGCGTTCCACCGCGTATTCAATCGTGTTAAAGACTAGCAAACCTTCAGTGTTCGGAAAACGCCCGACTTCACAGGTTTCTGCCAATAATCCAGCCGATCGCGAATCCGACCCCTCCGGATACCATCGTGTACAAGGGCAAGAAACGGAACAACTGCCCCGGGGCCGTTGCACCATCAAACATAGCGTTCAGGTTCACCGCATACGCATAATGCAGGTAGACGGACAGACCCAGCGTCGGAATCGCGTATCCCGTCGTACCCAGCAGGAGTCGCCAGCCAGATCCCGTCCAGTGACCCTGGCCGCGCCATAGGGTGACCGCTGCCAGCAACAGCGCCACGGCCAGCGGCAGGAGATTGCGGAGCACATACGGGCCAGCATCCTGAACGTCATTAAACCAGAAGCCCGCTGCCGCTATCAGCAGCACCAGCGGTAACAGGCGTATTGTAATCAGCCGCAGCAAGACTGATCTCAGGACTCACTGCTGGCGGCCATTACCGGAAACCGCACCGTCGCACCGGGTCTGACCTTGTGCAGTTCGAGCTCGGGGTTGTACTGGCGGAACAGCCATATGGGCACGTCGTACTCGCGCAATGACAGAATCCAGATCGACTCGCCGGTGCGGATCGTGTGTTCCACGACGCCGGTGATCATGTGCTGACGAAAGAAACTGTCCTGCTGGGCTCGGTGGTACGCGACCCTGCGATCTTCAAAGGTCTTCGCATCGATAGCGCCAAGATCAAGGCGGATACGTTTGCCGACTTCAACCGGAGTACGAAACGCGAGGCCATTGATATCCCTGAGTCGCTGCGTGCGAATTCCTAGCCAGTCGGCATAATGCCCGAGCGTCTCGAGCGGATGCACTTCAATCGTGTTGTCGGTAGCGACGCTGTAGTCGCTCGGGTCCGACAATAACGCGGTCTGAATCGCGCCGAGCAAACCCGTCGCCACATCACCGTCCATCATCGATGGCGTTGATTCCACGACGCTTGCTACAGCCGGTTCAGTGACCGGGGCGCTGGCAACAATCGGTGCCGGCTCCGGGCCCGGCGATGCCGCCACGACTGGCACTGGGGCGGGCCCGGCGGCGGGCAGCCGCAGTTGTTGGCCGGCGCGAATCCGGTGCGAGCTGCCTAGGTTGTTCAACGTCATGAGTGTCGACACGCGCGTGCCATAAGCCTCGGCAATTTCCGACAATGTGTCACCTCGCGCAACTCTGTGAAACATGTCTGGTAGTTGTTGCGGCCGCCATTTGTCGTCCGGCAGGCGCGCGATGAGACTTACCATTGGCTCATCGAGCAAATCTTTTGGCAGGCGAACGTCGAATCCCTTGGGCAGATGCTTGCTGCCCTGCCATACCGTCGCCTGCGGCGCCGGATTATGGGTGGCTAGCTGTTTCTGGCTGACGCCAAGTGCCGTCGCCAGGTCGCTAGCCGAGATATAGGCATCGAGTTCGAGTTCAGCATAGATCGTCGGGCTATCGAAGACAATGCCCGGGAAGTACTGTTGCGCGTGCTGATCAACATGTTTGGCCGCAAGAAAGGCCAAGTAGAAATTACGCGAAGCGAAACCAAATGTTCTGCCATTGTAATTGTGAATAATATCTGCGTACGCAGTATCGCCGTGCTGACGCATTGCGCGCCGCACTCCGGCAAGGCCGTGGTTATAGGCCGTGATCGCCATCGGCCAGTTACCCGTGATCGAGTAGTTGTATGCCAGCAGTCTGCCTGCGGCTCGCGTTGCTGCGAAGGGATCGTTGCGTTCGTCAATTACATGATCGACGCGCATATAACGACGGCCCGTACTGCGAGTGAACTGCCAGATTCCTGATGCGCCCACGTGTGATCTGGCATCCGGGTCGTACGACGACTCGACGTGTGGTAGCGCGGCGAGTTCGACAGGAACGCCAAGACTCTGAAATTCTCTCTCAATGTAATCCCGCCAGCGCCCCGCCCGAATCAGGCCCTGCCGAAAACGATCCTTAAGGCCCTGTTGATGACGAATACGCTTAACGGCGGCCGCAAGCGTTTGCTTACTGACGTCAGCAGGCCAGAGGGCCAGTATGCGTGACTCTTCCGCGTCGAGATTCTCACGCTTACCTTTTGCAAGGCGTCTGAGAATGACCTGCAGATGCTCCCGCCGCTGTTTGACCTGCCGCTGGCGCTCGCGTCGATCAATGCCGGGCGCAAAATCGATACGCTCGTAAACGACGGCCAGGTTACGATTATCGTGCAATACGCCCTGATCGGTGGTGTAGCGCGTGAAGATATCGACCCAGAAATCGACATCGCGCTGCAATTCGGCTGGCAGCGGGAAGGTTTCGGAGGCGCTGACACTGGCTGCCAGGAGCAGCAAGAAGAGCGACCAGATTTGACTTTTGCCTGGCATTGAGATTAATTCAAGTATCGATCGTAATTTATTGATTAGTTCACAGAAAAAAATACTTATATCACGTAGTTTTAAGAATGCTAATTAACCGTGTCTGACGCGGCAAAACGCAGGCCGCCAGGGACATGAAACGCACGTGCCGATGAACCGTAATCAGCGACATTTCAAGGTCTCGCCGACCCGACAGCTAACCGCAATGCTGCTGCTAGCGGCCGCCCCGCTGTTTGCCGGCGAAATCGCGGTCGATCCCGGCAACAGCAACGCCGACGTGACTGACAATACGACCGAGCCCGCCGAATCGCGTTCAACCGAATCCGACATCGCGGTCGAACCTATGGTACAGCCGGTCAATATCGATACGCCGACGATCCCGCTCGCCGATGCCGTTGCAGCTGCGGACGGTCTGGCCGAGCCGCTCGAGCTGCTGGGCGCCACGGTCCTGCCGGGAACGTCGCAACGCCTTTCGTGGTCGGCAACCGAACTGTTCGAGGGTGTACCCGTCTCCACACCGGTCCTTGTCGTCAACGGCGCACTTCCCGGCCCGACGCTGTGCCTGACTGCAGCTGTGCATGGCGACGAGCTCAATGGTATCGAGATGGTGCGGCGTGTCATGCACGATCTTGAGCCACTCAAGGTCTCCGGCGCCGTGATCGGCATCCCAATTGTCAACGTACAGGGATTTCGACGTGGTTCGCGCTACCTGCCCGATCGTCGCGACCTGAACCGCTATTTCCCGGGCAACCCGCAGGGTAGCGCCGCTGCTCGTATCGCACATTCCTTCTTTACCGATGTCATCGCGACTTGCGACGCATTGATCGATTTGCACACAGGCTCGTTCGAGCGCGCAAATCTCCCACAGATTCGCGCCGATCTGCGCGATCCGGACGTGTTGACACTGACGCAGGGCTTTGGCTCGATGGTCATCCTGCACAGCACACCGACTGCCGGCACTTTGCGCTACGCAGCAACTTCAGCCGGCATTCCGGCCGTGACCCTCGAAGCCGGTGGGCCGTCGCAGCTCGAACTCAAAGAGGTGAAGCTCGGCGTTAAGGGGATCGAGACACTGATCAATACACTGGGCATGATCAGGAAGGTGCGCCTCTGGGGCGATCCCGAACCCGTGTACTACCGCTCGTCATGGGTACGCGCCGACAACGGCGGCATCCTGTTTGCCGATGTTAGTCTGGGCAGCACCGTACAAAAGGGCGATCTGCTCGGAACGATTACTGATCCGATGAACAACGCGCGCACGGAACTGCGTTCGCCGTTCTCGGGGCGGATCATCGGCATGGCGCGCAACCAGGTCGTAATGCCGGGATTCGCGGCGTTCCATGTCGGTATCGAAACCGACGAAGCACCTTTCGATCCGATTGGCGACGTGATATTCAATGGCGAACCGGCTGAGAACGGCGACTACGTCGACGGCATGTCGGAATAATTTTCCTGTCTTTTACGACAAACCACTGGACTCCCATCGTCACGGTTCATAAGCTGCGGTGGCGATGTCCAGCGACCGGAAACCACTGCATCACTTTTGGGCACCGAAATACTGGCCAGGATGGCTCGGCCTCGCCGTGCTGCGCCTCATCTGCCTATTGCCGCGTCCGGTTTCGATGGGTATCGGCCAGTTCATCGGCCGTGTCGCACATCGTACAGGCAAAAAGCGCCGTGCTATCGCCCTTCGCAATATCGAGCTCTGCTTCCCGGACTTGACGACGGAGGAACAGCGCGCGCTTGCGCGTCAACACTTCGAGGCGCTCGGCATGTCAATGATCGAATTGGGTCTCGGTCGTTGGGCCTCGGACGAGAAGCTCGCCGCGATGACCACGATCGAAGGGGTCGAGCACCTGCAGGCAGGCATCGATGCCGGCAAAGGCATCATCCTGCTTGGCGCGCATTTCACCACACTCGAAATCAGTGGACGTGTCCTGCGTCGCTTCTGCCCATCATTCGACGTAGTTTATCGCCCGCATCGCAGCGCCTTTTTGACCGAAATCCTGCGTAGCGGCCGCGAGCGTTCTGCCGATTCGATAATCGAGAAAGGGGACATCCGGGCGATGGTCCGCAGCCTGCGCCAGGGCAGGCCCGTCTGGTACGCCCCCGACCAAAGTTACAGTCGCAAAGGTGCAGAGCTTATTCCGTTCTTCGGTGTACCGTCCATGCACAACACGGCAACGACAACACTCGCGCGCCTCGGCAAGGCGATTACGCTGCCCTACTTCCCGAGGCGGCTTCCCGATGGGCGCTACGAAATCAGGATTCTCGCACCATTGGTGGATGTTCCGAGCGATGACGCGATTGCGGATACTAAGAAATATGTCGCCGCGCTGGAAGACCACATACGTCTGTGCCCCGAGCAGTACTTCTGGATTCACCGCAAATTTAAGGGCCTTCCAGCGGGCTACCCCGACTACTACGCGGACCTCGACGCGTCGAAGTAACCTTCGAGGAACTGCTCCCAGTCTTCCTGCGAGTAGTGGACGTTTGGCTCCAGCGTTTTGATCTTCTCGAGTGATCGATGCAGCCTGGCAAGCGTCTTCTGTTGCCAGCGCCCGGGTTGCAACAGACGGCCCCGATCCAGGTCAAGCAGCCAGAGCCTGTCCTGATCGTCGATTTGCAGATTGTGGGCGCTCATATCTGCGTGGCAGACACCGCCCGCATGAAATTGCCGGATCGACCGGCCTATCGACTGCCAAAACTCGACGCTCTGCCGCCGTTCATTCAGACAGACCGACAACGGGCGCACATTCGGAATGCGCACCGTGATCAGATCCGCCGTATACACCAACCCTTTGCGACAGTACCGCGCCGCTGCAGGGCGTGGTACGCGCAGCCCCTTCTCGGCCATCTTTGCGAGCAGGCGCCATTCGACAAACGGGCGCGTCTGGTCCTCGCCTGTCCACACGTACTTGTCACCCACAAACTTGCCGACCAGTCCGCCACGCACGTAGTGCCGTAGCACGAATTGCCGCGGCACGTTGCCAACAAATAAGGTATTACCGCGCCCAGCCGAGCCGAGGGCGCCCGTCACCGGTTCCACGTGCAACCAGCCCGAAGCAGCAAACCGGTCATCGCTGATCCCACTGATGATCGACCTGTTGTACAGAATTGCCCCGGTCGGGGTTCTTTCTAGGGTCTCGGTCACCGGACCCATCTTCTTGTCGTTGCGGCCGAGTGGACCGGCGCGGTCGAAATCACATTCACCACCCACCGCCAGATAAGATCATTTTACGAGCTTTTAACGACAATTGGCTACTAATTCTGTATCTTTTTATGAAATTAGGCTTGGCCAGCCGCCCGGATTCGCACTGTCTGAATCGACATAGCACGGCGTCAGATCCAATAGTCTTTTTCTGCTTTTTTACAATCATTTTTACCGAAATTAGAGAGTTTTCACGACAAGTTTGGCAACTTTCCGAAAGAAATAACCGGCCGCACCGCCCATGTCGGGCAGCGCGTCGGGCGATTATGGCCGAATATCTCCAACAATTTCGGCCAATTCGCGCATACTTTCACGAATATAGCGAATTTTAGCTGATTTTAACGACATATACTGACTCATTATCGTGGCTTGCCGTATGGCCCTGGGGGTCGAACAGATTCGGAACGTTTTACGCAAGTTTCCTGAGATTACCGGCTTTTCACCGTTTTTCCGGGCAAGATCGGCTCAAATCCCGCCAAAGCGACCGGTACCCCGGGATTCTGAGTCAAGTCTGTTGCTCGTCATCACCCATGACGTACTGAGCGCCGCAATACGGGCATTTGGCGTTACCGGTCTCCTCAATCGGCAGATACACCTTCGGATGAGAGTTCCACAGGTACATGCCGGGCATCGGACATGATAAGGGCAGATCCTGCGAACGAACCACGTAGCGATGCTGGGAATTGGCGGGGATCAGGTTCTCGTCAACGCTTCCTGCTCTCGGTGTCACTGCGGATCCGGCTCTCTGTGAACGCTATGCGGCGATTATAAGCGCACGGCTGTCGTCACCGCCATGCACCGTCAATCGCCCAACTGCTCGCGCCATACCCGGCTGACGAATTCCCGCTCGAGAGTAAATTCGTTCTGCTGCACGGTTGGCGGCTTATTATCAAGTGACAGGCGGTGTAACCGTTTGCGGTAGCCGCGATAAATATCCTGCAAGCGCTCGACACAATCTTCTGCAAGGCATCCGGCCGCCGCCAGTGTTGCAAGCTGGCGGATATTGTCCGGGTAATGAATCACAGAGCGATGCTCGCCGGCATTGGCAAGCACCAGATACTGCACGATGAACTCGATGTCTCCAATACCACCATCACCTTGTTTCAGATCGAAGTGTTCTTCGTCACTCTTGTCCAGCTCACCACGCATGCGCCCGCGCATCGAAACGACGTCGTCGCGCAGCGTGTCACGATGCACGCGCATTGTCAGCGTGTCCGCCCGAATGCGCTCGAATTCCCGAGCGATAATGGCGCTGCCGGCCACCGGTCGCGCTCTCAGTAGCGCCTGATGTTCCCAAGTCCATGCGTTCTCCTCCTGGTAGCGTTCGAATGCGTCAATGCTCGTCACAAGCAGACCCTTGTGACCATCAGGCCGCAGGCGTGTATCTACTTCGTAGAGCACACCGGATCCCGTCTGTGTTGTCAGAAAATGCACGAGGCGTCGCACGAGACGTGTGAAGAACATCGAGTTGTCGAGTGATTTTTCACCGTTCGTCATCTGCCGATCACCGTGCGAGTCATGCAAGAATACGAGATCAAGGTCGGACTGGTAGGACAGTTCGATACCGCCGAGCTTGCCGTAGGCAACGATGCCGAAGCCGGCCTGGCGCACCTCGTCGCCAACACAATACTCAGGCACTCCGTGTTTTTCGGTCATGTCCCGCCAAGCGATACGCAATGCGTGATTCAACACGGTTTCCGCAAGGTCGGTCAGGCTGTCGCTGACCCGCATGATGGGCAGGCTGCCGTTGTAATCAGCAACTGCAATTCGGAAGCAGCTGGCACGTTGAAACTGGCCGAGCAATTCCATCTGTGCTTCGCTGTCATCGGCAGCGCCGGATGCCACACGATGCTCGAGCTCGGCATCAAGATCCGCGCGAGTAATCCGCGCCGTATAGATGCGCGGATCGAGCAGCTCATCCAGCAGCACCGGATATCTTGCGATTTGCTCCGCGATAGTCGCACTACGCTCACACAAACTGACGAGGCGCGCCATCGCCTGAGAGTTCTCATTCAACAACGCAAGATAGGCACTCCGCCGCAATACCTTTTCAACAACCGCCAGCGTTCGCCGTAATGCGATTAGCGGCTGCGGACTGTCCCTGATCAGTACCAACAGGTCGGGCATAAACTGGCGCAGCCGCTGCCGCGATGGCGCATCAATCTGCTGTGTCGTACGGGCCTGAGCAAAGGCGGTAAGCGCCGATGCGAGTTTATCGGCCTCGGCAAATTCTTCCTCAGCGAGCGCATCCGACCAATCCGCAACGCCAGCCGCTTCATTCCAAAGTTCGCCGATGCGGTTCTTGAGACGATCGTCAATGTCCTGGTCCCGTTGCCGGAATGCGATCTTGTCAAACTGCAGGGTCACGTGACACCGGTGCACCTGTAGCTCGGCAAGAAATTCCTCCCAGTCCGCGTACCTCATCGCGAGGCACAGACGCGCGCGATCGACGGCATCAGTCGGCAGTTCGTGAACCTGCTGATCGCGAATAGCCTGAATGAAGTTCTCCGTGCGGCGCAAAAACTCATATGCGCTGAGCAGCCCCGCTGCGTCACTCTCGCTAATACCGCGATGGCCAATGAGTCTCGCCAAAGCCACCCGTAGCCGGCGTTCCTGTAAATCGCGCCTCCCGCCGCCGCGGACGAGTTGCAGCGACTGCACGATGAATTCGATCTCGCGGATACCTCCGGGTCCGAGCTTGATGTTGTCTGCAAGCTCGCGCCGCCGGACCTCGGCTGCAATCAACGCATGCATACTCCGTAACGATTCGAATACGCCGAAATCGAGATAGCGTCGATACACGAACGGGCGGATCAGGTCGTCATACAATTCGCGCACGACCGAATCCGAAGGCCGCGGGCCCACAATGCGGGCTTTCACGTACGCATAGCGCTCCCAATCGCGGCCGTGCTGAGTCAGGTAAGATTCCAGCCCGCTGAAACTGACGACGGGCGGGCCACTGTCGCCAAATGGCCGCAAACGGGTATCGATGCGGAAGGCAAAACCATCGCTCGTAACTTCATCGAGGACCGCAACGATATTTCTCGCCATCCGTGTGAAATACTCGGCGGCGCTTAGTTTACGTTCGCCGTCGCTTTCGCCGCCGTCGGGGTACAGAAAGATAAGATCGATGTCCGATGAAAAGTTGAGTTCCCTGCCGCCTAGCTTGCCCATGCCGAGAATGACGATTGGCATCGGCTCACCGGTATCGTCATGAATCACACCATAGCGAACACGCATTTGGCCCGCGGCGTATCCGGCCGCCGCATCAAGCAGGCGATCTGCCAGATTCGAGAGCGCGCCAAGAGTCTCATCAAGAGTGGCGCGCCCCTCAATCTCGCGCCACAAGACGTGCAGCAGATATCGATGGCGAAAGCGCCGAAGCTGTTTCTTGACCGTTTCAATCGGTTCACCACTCTCGGCGATTTCGTGAGCAAACTCTTCGAGTTCGCGGTGATCGGGCGGCGTCTGCCAGAGCAGCGGTTGTCCGTTGAGCCAGCGCCACTCCTGCAATGCTACCCTGGCGGCGAAGTCACTCACTGCCACGAGTCGCGACAATGGCCCGATCATCTCGGCAGCGACGTCGTCGCCATCGGGCAACGCATCGCGGCGCTCGAACCAGCGCGCTGTACTATCCTGAAGATCCTTCGGCAATGCGGCAACCGCTTTTGCCACAGCCTTACTCGATGTTACGTCCATGGGCCGAAGTCTAACAGTCTCGCTACTGCCTGCAGCTGACTACGCGTTAAACTGGCAGCTTCATGGCAGGCATTCAAGAGCATGTCGAGCACACTGTTAATCGTCTATCACACGCAGTCGGGCACCACATCCCGCATGGCTGATGCCGTCATTCGTGGCGCATCCAGCGAGGATGTCGAAGGCGTCAACGTGCGTGTCAAATCAGCTCTCGAAGCGGATGCGGACGACCTACTGTGGGCTGATGGCTTCATTCTCGGCACACCAGAGAATTTTGGCTATATGAGCGGCGCGATGAAGTATTTTCTGGATCGCGTGTACTACGACTGTATCGACAAGGTCAACGGCCGACCGTACGCGCTGTTTGTGCGCGCCGGCAACGATGGTTCAGGTGCGATCAACAGCCTGCGGCGCATACTGAACGGCCTGGCTGTCAGGGAAGTCCAGGAACCGGTGCTGATCGCAGGAGACTTCGAGGAGGCGCGGCTGGCCGAATGTGAGGAACTGGGTCTGACGATGGCTGCCGGCCTCGAAGCCGGTGTGTTTTAGCCCGTTCCCGAGCGGGCGGCTGCCGAAAGCTGCTGCAGCGCTTCGGAAAGCGGCACATGCCGCCCGACAATGTGCCCCTGCGCGAAATCGACGCCAAGCTCGGCTATTAATTTTCGCGTCTCCTCGCTCTCCACATACTCAGCTACTGTCTCCAGTTCCATCACCTTGGCAACCTGTGTAATAGCCGCCACCATCGATTCGGAAATTCGATTGTCCGTGATATCGCGTATGAAGCTGCCATCGATCTTGAGCGTGTCAACGGCGAAGTTTTTCAGATAAGCAAACGAGCTCAGCCCTGCACCAAAGTCGTCCAGCGATATCCGGCAACCACGCTTGCGCAATTCGTCGATGAATGCCTGTGCTTTTTTCAGGTTTGATACGGCCGCCGATTCCGTCACCTCGAAGCACAGTCTTTCGGGCGCAACGCCACTATCGTTAATTTCATCGTCGATGAATTCGAGAATGTCGTCATCGCTGAGTGACTGTCCGGAAAGATTGATCGAGAAATTTGCTCCGCTGTCATTAATCGTCTCAATTTTGGCGCCAAGCATTGCAATCGTTGTCGAGATAACCCAACGTTCGATCTGCGGCATCAGGTGATAGCGTTCGGCCGCCGAAAGCAGCGCCTTTGTCGAGACTTTATTGCCATCGATATCGCGCATGCGCAGCAGGATTTCGAAGCGTGGCTTGTCATCCCGATTCTTGAGGTGCGCTATGGGCTGGGCCTGGAGTTCGAAGCCGCCGGCATCGAGGGCTTGCTGTATCTGCGCCACGAGCTGCATGTCGTCGTGGCGACGAATAATGCTCAGGTTCTGATTATCATAAATCTCGATGCGATCGCGGCCATGATCTTTGGCGAATTCACACGCCATGCGGGCGGTTGTCAGCACCCGGCCGATATCATCACCCCGGGTGCTGAATTCCGCGATACCAGCACTGATCGTCACCTGTAGCGATTTATCACCCTGGAGATAGCGCAGCACCCGGCTGTTGTCACGAACCCGGCGCGCCAGTTCTACTGCGGTATCCGTGTCTGAATGTGTCAAGAGAATGCAGAAATCATCGCCCGTCAGTCGCGATACGACAGCGTTTCGCGACAGATCTTCTTCGAGCAGGCGAGCGAAGCGAATAATGACCGCGTCGCCGGCTTCCCGTCCAAATGTATCGTTGACCAGTTGCAGGTTGTCGAGGTCGAAATAGATAAGCTGGTGGGGTGCCTCTTTATCCGACAACGTTTGCGCCGATTCGATCAACTGAGCCTCAAAGCCAGATCGATTCATAAGCCCGGTCATGGCATCGAAAGAGCGCTCGATCACGTACTCGACTTTGCGCACGATGTGCGCCATGAAACGGCGTTCGGCATTACCGAACTGCCGGTCATTGATTCGTCCCAGCTGCGCCAACAACCCCTCGAGATTGCCGTGCTTATCCAGCAACGGACATAACAATGTCGGATATCCTCGGTCGCTCGCGTCATCGACTCCGTCGATGCCAGGAATCTCGAATATGATTGGCCAGCGCTGTCCTTCGAGTTTCGGCAACATATGATCGATCAGATAACGGTCTATTACTTTCCGATTAACGTTTTTCCAGGTCGAGTGTGTCGCGCTGACACGAATCCGCTTCGTTGGAATGAGCAAGACACTGTAGGCAATACCGAGAAAACGACCGCTTTGTCCGACAAGTTGGGCAAGCCCGCCATGACTGCGCGACAAGCTGTGAATCTTCTCGTCAACTTCATAGACGAGTGCTAATTCCTGCTCAGCCTCTTCGCTGTGCCGGGCCGCGTCTTGGAGCTGTTGGCCCAGCTGCAGTGATTCGCCAATGATTTCGACGGCTGGCGCCAGTATGTTCGCCAGCATGGTCGGATTAAACGACGACGACTTGCCAGCGTTACGAGAAAAAACGGCTACCAGTGAACCGAGCCTGACATCATCATCGCCGTGCACAGGCAGTATCAACAAAGTGCGGCCGGACGCCAGCGTGCGGCGCACAATTTCGGATTCCGCGTCCATCTCCGCGATGACTTCCTCGGGAAGATTCGTAACGAAATTGTCTATCTCGTAGTCATCGGCACCGTCACTGCTCCAGACGCACTGACGATCCAGCTCATAAAAACAAAAACACTGCGCCCGGGGCACGAGCGAGTGCAGCAGGCCCTTTGCCTTGCCGATATTTTTCCTGGTTTGCAGGTTGTGCAGATCGGCTGCCAATGTCGGCGCCCTCGATCGGCAATACGCCGGGGAGGCACCACGATGCCAGCAGACGGCTACAAGCGCTGTGACTCAGGTCTCAAGTGATGCTATTTTTCGCTGGTTATTCAGAGAATTAGGGGTTTTCCAGGGCCTCGAGCCAGGCGTCATCCGAACCCTCGTTGACGCCTTCGAACAGAGGAGTCGACAGGTAACGTTCGCCGGTATCCGGCAGCATTGCGAGTATGACCGAACCGTCGGCCGCCTCTTTGGCGACGTCCAGCGCCGTTGCCAGCGTCGCGCCGGCCGAAATACCTGTGAAGATCCCCTCTTTGGCCGCCAGCTCCCGCGATACCGCAATCGCCCGATCATCGCTGACCGCCAGCAATTTGTCGTAGACGTCGCGGTCCAGCACATCGGGGATGAAGTCCGGTGTCCAGCCCTGGATCTTGTGGGGGCTCCATTCACGCCCGGCAAGCAAAGCCGCACCCTCGGGTTCGGTCGCGACAATCGTCACCTCGGGCCGGGCCGCTTTAATGACCTTGCCCGCGCCCGTCATCGTGCCACCGGTGCCGTAGCCGGTCACCCAGTAATCCAGCCGCCGGCCCGCAAAATCCTGCAAGATTTCGGGGCCTGTCGTACTCGCGTGGTACGCGGGGTTCGCCGGATTCTCGAACTGGCGAGCGAGAAACCAGCCGAATCGTTCAGCGAGTTCCTCGGCTTTTTTGACCATGCCCGTGCCGCGCTCCGCCGCCGGGGTCAGGATAACCTTCGCGCCGAGGCCACGCATGATCTTGCGCCGTTCGACCGAAAACGAATCGGCCATCGTTGCAACAAACGGATGGCCCAACGCTGCGCAGACCATCGCCAGCGCGATGCCCGTATTGCCGGAGGTCGCCTCGACGACAGTTTGCCCCGGTTCCAGCTGTCCTTTTTGCAACGCATCATTGACGATGCCGAATGCGAGTCGATCCTTTACGGATGCCATCGGATTGAAAGATTCGACCTTGACGAACAACTCCACGTTGTCGGGACCGATACGATTGACACGGACAACCGGTGTGTTGCCAATCGTTTGCAAAATGTTGTCGTAGATCATGTTCTTATCCTTGTTATGAAATATTCGCTGTCTTTAGGATTGCAGATTCTGCCTCAATCGCCTCAATCGCATCAATCGCATCAATCGCATCAATCGCCAGGCTATCACGTGCGCGGCTTGCGTTGTCGCTGCCCAGCCTTGCCACCTCGCCGATGAACAGCATGGCTGGCGCTTCGATGCGATTTGCAGCGGCGAGCATCGTCAGCTGACCGAGGCTGCCGCGAATAATCCGCTGTTCGGGTGTCGTGCCCTTTTCAATAATCGCTATCGGTGTATGTGCCGGGCGGCCGTGAACGATCAGCTCCCGCATCAGTTGTGGAAAGCGACTCACCGCCATGTAGACCGCCAGCGTTTGCCGATCGCGGGCCAACGACGGCCAGTCAAGTTGATCCACGGAATTCTTCCCGTGCGCGGTCAGCAGGACAACGGATTGCGCTGCCTCGCGATGCGTCAGCGGAATGCCCGAGTACGCGGCGCATCCGGCGGCTGCAGTAATTCCCGGCACGATCTGACACGGTAAATCGGCTGCGGCGAGTGCCTCAGCCTCCTCACCACCGCGCCCGAAAATGAATGGGTCACCACCCTTGAGCCGGCAGACGCGCTTGCCCGCCGCGACGAGAGCGACAAGCATCGCATTGATCTCCTCCTGGCTCATATTTCTGCAGCCAGGTTTCTTGCCGACCGAGATGCGTTCGGCGTCACGGCGCGCGAGTGACAGTATGTCCGCCGACACAAGCCGATCATGCACGATGACATCGGCCGACTGCATGATTTGTAATGCTCGCAGCGTCAGGAGCCCCGGGTCACCCGGACCGGCGCCGACCAGCCAGGCTTCACCCTGTGCTTTATCCTGACCGCTCGCTGCAGAAAGCAAAGCCGCAATCGCCCGATGGGCAGCGGCGGGTTGCCGTGCATAGACGGCGCTCGCAACCCGTCCGTCAAAGAATGCTTCCCAGAAGCGTCGGCGACGCGGTATGTCGCGAAGCTGTTTGCTGACGCGAGCGCGCCACGCGCCTGCGAATTCAGCCAGCCGGCCGAGTGCGGCGGGCAGCAGCGACTCGATTTGCGCACGAATCTTGCGTGCGAGCACCGGTGCCGAGCCACCCGACGAGATGGCAACGATGACCGGACTGCGGTCCACTATAGCGGGAGTTATGTAGCTGCTGTGCTCCGTGGCATCGACACTGTTGCAAAACACGCCGGCCTTTTCGGCAGCTGCGTAAACCACACGTTGCAGCTCGACATCGTCTGTTGCACACACGACGAGCCAGTGGCCGCTAACGTCGGATTTGCGAAACTCCCGCTGGATGCAACACACGTCGCGGCGGGTCGTGATCTCGGCCATGGCCGTACCGATCGCGGGCGCGACCACGGTCAGCCTCGCCCCCGCAGCGAGAAGCAGCTGCGCTTTGCGAGCTGCGATCGCGCCACCGCCAACGAGCAGGCAGGATTTGCCGTGAAGCCTCAGGAATGCCGGGAAATAGTCCAAGTCAGGATCCATCGAGATGTGGCTGTTACTATATCGGCACGCGGAACCCCGCGAAAATACTGAAATTTTCTTCTGGTATAACCATGTGTTATATGTGTTGTTGCGGCTGGACGAGGCTGATCAGACGGTATTTGAGCTCTCCCTGGCACTGGCTTACTGCGGCAGGGCACGTTGCGATGCAACCCTCGTTTGCCGCTGCGGTCACTAAAGGCAAGCGACACCGACGCAATCATCAGAATGAAATTACAACAACTGAAATACTTACTCGCGATTGTCGACAACGGATTGAACATAACGGCGGCCGCCGAACGGCTGTACACGTCTCAACCGGGGGTCAGCAAGCAGTTGAAGTTGCTCGAGGAGGAACTCGGTCTGCAGCTCTTCATTCGCAAGGGTAAAAGCCTTGACGGCATCACGGCCGCGGGAGAACAGGTCATCGAGCGGGCCCGGCTGATCGTGCAGGAAGTCGATAACATCAAGAGCCTCGCTTCCGATTTTTACGGCGAAGAAGAAGGCACGCTGTCAATCGCGACGACGCACACGCAGGCACGTTATGTGCTGCCCGATATTATTGGCGAGTTTCGTGCACGCTACCCGCAGATCAATCTCAACCTGCACCAGGGTACATCCGAGCAGATCGCCGACATGGTGGCAGCGAACGATATCGACTTCGCCATCGCGACCGGAGCACACGACCTGTTCAGCGACCTGCTGTTGGTGCCCAGCTATCACTGGGACCGCAAAATCATTGTTCCCAAGGGTCATGAGCTCGCGACCCTGGACCGCAAGCTAACACTGCAGGACCTCGCCAAGCATCCGCTCGTAACCTATGTGTTTAGCTTTGGCGGGCAATCCTCGTTGAAGCGTGCCTTCAGCGAGCAGGGTCTCGAACCCGACGTCGTATTCACTGCGCGCGACGCCGATGTCATCAAGACTTATGTGCGTATGGGTCTGGGTGTCGGCATCGTTGCCAGCATGGCCGAAGACTGCGATGACCGAAAGGACCTGACGGCAATCGATGCCGAGGGGCTGTTTCCGCGGAGCACGACGTGGATCGGTTTTCGTAAAGACATCGTGCTGCGTCGCTACATGCTCTATTTCGTGCAGCTGTTTGCGCCGCACATTACGGCCGACCAGCTCGAAAAGACCCGTCAGGTGCGAACGCAATCGGATATCGATAGTCTCTTCCGCGACGCTGAATTGCCGTTGCGGGGAGGTTGCTCGGACGACATCACGGCGGCCGCCTGAACGCGCCGATAGGTCAGCGCGGACCCGGTCAGGCAGTTCTGCCGAAATCCATTTCGTGTAAACCGCACTCCCGCGTGAGCCCGAAGAAGCGCGTCTCATCGGAGGATGAAACGTCGGCGAGCGAGCGAGTCGTGTGTACATCGCCGATTGAAACGTAGCCTTTTTCCCACAGCGGGTGGTAGGGCAAGTTATTCGCCTGCAGGTATTTATACACCTGGCGATCGGACCAGTCTGCGATCGGATGCACCTTCCAGCGCTCGCCTGTCGTCTCGATGAAGGGTGTATTCGCCCGCCCAAGCGATTGCGAGCGTCTGAGCCCCGCAAACCAGGTGCCGACTTGCAGCGTCTCCAGTGCTTTTTGCATCGGCACAATCTTGTTGTCACGATTGTATGCCTCGATACCGGCGACACCCTGTTTCCAGCGCTTGCCGAAACGTGCCTCCTGCCACGCGCTGGACATCTCGGGGCGGAATGTCTGCAAATTCAGCTGTAAGCGATCACGCAGTTCATCGATGAATCGATACGTCTCTGCGAATAGGTAACCCGTATCGATGACGACTACAGGAATGTCGGCTTTCTGACTGACGAGCAAGTGCAGCATTACCGCCGCCTGCGCGCCGAAGCTCGAGCTCACGATGTGTTCGCCGGGTAGCGTCTCCAGTGCCCAGGCAACGCGCTCTTCCGCCGACTTGTTCGCCAGCGAGCGAGCGCCGACCTGCAATGCTGCACGCAGGCTGCTTTGCTCGCAGAGTTCAGTCACCGTTCGCTGCCTCGTGAAAGAAGCGACCGGCGGTCACCTCACGGACGACGCCCTGGCGAACGACGAAGTCGCCGAATTTCTCGGAACCGCGGCGCTCTCTCGCATAACTGGCAAATAGCGGCGTCAGCGCGTCGAGGATCTCGCGCTCATCGACATTCTCGCGATACAGGCAGCCAAGCCTGTCGCCCGCGAAACCGGCGCCGAGATACAGGTTGTAGCGGCCCGGGCCCTTGCCGACGAGTCCGATTTCGGCAATGTACGGCCTGGCACAACCATTGGGACAGCCGGTCATCCGGATCGTGATCGCATCGTCAGTGAGTCCATACACGGCGAGGATTTCGTCAAGCCGGTCCAGCAGTGACGGCAAATAGCGTTCGCTCTCAGCCATCGCAAGCCCGCAGGTCGGAAAAGCGACACAGGCCATGGAGTGCAGTGTGAGCTGGGTTGCCAGCACGCTGTTCTCGATTCCGTGTGCGGCCAGAATCCCGCTTATCGTCTGCCTGTTCCCGGCTCCGACATTGCTGATGATCAGGTTCTGATTCGGCGTCAGGCGATACTCGCCGTCATGGCATGCGGCGATCTCACGCAGGCCGCTCATTATCTGCCGGTTACCGAAATCGGCAACGCGCCCGTTTTGCACGAACAACGTATAGTGCCATTGCCCCATTTCATCCTGTTGCCAGCCGTAGACATCACCATTACCGACGAACGCATACGGGCGCGCATCTTCCAGGCCAGCACCGAGCCGATGTTCCACCTCATCGCGAAACCAGCCGATACCGCGATCATCGATGGTGTACTTGAGGCGCGCGTGCTTGCGATTGGTCCGATCGCCAAAGTCACGCTGTGTCGTAACGACGGCTTCGGCGACGGCGTTAACCTGCTGCGGTTTACAGAAGCCCAGTACGTCGGCAAGTCGCGGATATGTACCTGGCTCGCCGTGCGACATGCCCATGCCGCCACCAACTGTGACGTTAAAACCAGCCAGTTCCCCAGCCTCGACTATGGCAATGAAGCCCAGATCCTGCGCAAACACATCGACGTCATTTTGCGGCGGTACGACGAACGCCGATTTGAATTTTCGTGGCAGGTACGTGTCGCCGTAGATCGGTTCAACGTCGGGCTGCGCGGACTCAATCCTGTCGCCGTCGAGCCAGATTTCATGATAGGCGCCGGTCGCTGGTGTCAGATGCGCGCTCAGCGAATCGGCGTGTTCCTGCACCGCGCGATGGATTCCTGAAAGCGAAGGCAGTGCTGGCGCCATGACGTTACGGCTGACATCACCGCACGCGGCTAACGTGTCCATCATCGCCGCATTGATGCTGGCGACCGTCTTCCTGAGGTTCGTCTTGATCACGCCGTGCAGTTGTATCGCCTGACGCGTCGTGATGCGAATAGAACGGTTGGCATAGGTATTTGCAACCCGGTCCATGTTCAACCACTGCTGCGTCGTCAGCAGCCCGCCGGGCACGCGTGCCCGGATCATGAAACTGTACGCAGGCTCAAGCCGCTGTCGCTTACGTTCGCTGCGAATATCCCGATCGTCCTGCTGATATATGCCGTGGAACTTTGACAGCTGCGTATCATCCTCAGCCAGTGCCCCCGTCAATGGATCGCGCAGGCTTTCGACGAGCGTGCCGCGCAGGTGGCGGCTGTCTCGTTTAATGCGCTCGACATCTGTGAGCTCTGTTGCGGTCATCAGTACACATCCCGCTGGTATCGGCCGGCGCGGCGCATTTGCTTGAGTTCTGCCTCAGCCTGTTCCGTCGTGGAACCGCCGTGCGTGACGAAGACCCTGACCAGTGCGTCGTGCACATCACCAGCCATGTGCTTTGCATCGCCGCAGACATAGAACACGGCGCCTTCTTCCAGCCACGAGTAGATATCGGCTCCGTGATCGATGATTCGATGCTGTACGTAGTGTTTGTCCCGCTGATCACGCGAGAACGCAACGTCGAGCCGCTGCAGGTGACCCTGTTTCAGGTGCCGTTGCCACTCGAGCTGGTACAGGAAGTCACTCGAAAAATTGCGGTCTCCGAAGAACAGCCAGTTCCGGCCCACCGCGCCACGTTCGGCGCGCTCTTCGACAAAAGCGCGAAACGGCGCGACGCCGGTACCCGGCCCAACCATGATTATCGACGTGTCATCTGCGGGCAGTCGAAAGCGCGGGTTTGGCTCTACGTATACGGATATTGTCTCACCCGCATCGACGCGGTCGGCAATGTGTGTCGACGCCGCACCCCAATGTTCCGTGCCAAATGCCTCGTAACGCACTGCTGCCACGGTCAGGTGCACCTCGCCAGGATTCGCGGCGTAACTCGACGCGATCGAATACGAGCGTGGACTGAGTTTGCGCAAGCTGCTAACGAATTCGTCGACGCCAACGTCGGCGGGATATTCACGAACGATGTCGATGATCTGGCGCGTGCTGATCCAATCGGCTAATGCCCGCTGTTGGTCGGGTTGAAGCAGTCGCCTGAGATCCGATGCATCGCTGTAGTCGGCCCATGCCCTGAGAAACCCGAGACTCGGCGCCGTAATTTCGAAATCGCGACGGAGCGCATCCGCTAAGGTGCTTTCCTGATCATTTACTGTCACGGAAACATCCGCATCCAGGCGCAGCACGCCGAGAAACTGGTCGACGAGCTGCGGCGGATTATCGGCAACGACTGCGAGCGCGTCACCAGGTTCGTAGCGCAATCCCGAGCCTTCCAGCGACAGCTCGATATGGCGCACGTCTTTTGACGATCCGGCGCCCGTGATCTTCTGGTTTACGAGGACCTCGGCGGGAAACGGCCGCTGTTTGTCATATGGCGCAGCCGGTTGCACAGCGCGAAGATGCGGCACCGGAGCTGCGGCCTGCAGGAGTTCCGGCAATTTGTTAAGGATGTTGTCCGACCACTGACTCGCTCTGCCTTCGTAGTCGAGATCGCATTCGACAAAGTCATCCAACCTGGCGGCGCCCAGTTGGTTGAGGCGCTGATCAAGCTCTCGGCCGGTCTGACAGAATTTGACGTAGCTGCTGTCGCCCAGTGCGAGCACCGAGTAGCGCAGGCCCGGCAGCATGGGCGCCTTGCCCGAGAGAATAAACTCATGAAACAGCTCCGCATCGTCGGGCGGGTCACCTTCCCCGTGAGTACTGATCACGAACACCACAAGTGATTCGCGCTTAAGGCTGGCCGGCTTGTAGTCTGCGAGACTCTCGAGCCTGACGGCAAAGCCCTTGTCGGCCGCCGCGCGTGCCAGCGATTCTGCGATCGTCTGGCCATTGCCGGTTTGCGAACCGTACAGGACGGTCAGTGCGTTGGCCGGTTCGATCGTCGGCAGCGGCGCACTGACCTCGGCTGCAGCCATGCCCGCGACGTAGCCACTGACCCACTGCAGTTGCGCAGGCGACAGTCCGCTCGTTGCATGCTGCACCCGCTTCACCTGTTCATCGTCCAGCGGCAAAACAATGCTGCCAGCGGCCAGTGTGTTCATCGTCAGTACTCCCTGCAGAGAGCCTCGGCACGTCACTACGACGCGATCGCCAATGGCAGCACCTTAGGCAGTAGCCTTGCTCGCGTGAACGATTTTGATTTTATTGACTTATAACCGCCTGGTATAAAGCAGCAGCAGGCGCGGCACAGTGTGCCGGCCGCCGCTTTGAGGCAGCCACAAGAATGCCGGTTTGCCGGGGATCAGTAGATGCGAATGCCGCCGTGCCGGCGACGACTGCGATAGTCGACCCACCAGAGGCCGAACAGGAATCCGCCGACCAGACACACGCCGAGCGCGCTAGCTACCCAGACGAGGGGCAGGCTGTATTGATACTGCTGCTGACGACCGCGAAGATTGGTGTTCTGCTCGTCAAGTTCAGTGATGCGCGCTTCGCTCTCGTCTAAACGTGCCTTGAGATCTGCGGATTCCTGCTCGAGGGCAGAGATCGTCGCGGCCGGGCCCGCGAACTGCTGGCGCAATTGCTCCAGCTGAGCCTGCAGCTGGTCTCTTTCCGCCATTGTCTCATTCACAATCAGCTTGGCGGGCTTGTCGAAAACAAGATAGGCCGCCTTCACGTACCCCTGTACGCCTTCCGGCAGCTGCACATGGGCATAGTTTCGGTCCCGGGAGAGAATCTCGAGCTCCTGACCGCTCTCGAGTGTGCGGAACGCCCGATCACTGGTATCGCCTGCCCGGTGCAATCCCAGGCGCAGATTGTCAGTCACATAAGCCGTCTCGGCCGCGACCGCCACAGGCAGCAGCGCCAATAATGCAATCAGCGAGCGCATCTCATATCTCCCAAGCCGAACAGGCGAGAGTCTACTACAGCCGGGCACATCGCGGCCGCCTGCAGTGGCTACTGCTCATGCAACCAGCGCAGTAATGCTTCCTGGACTTCCTCTCCCGGACCCCGGTGTATATCCGTGTGATTCTGCAGCGTAACGACGGCAAATCGTCGCCCCGAGCGGGCTTGCAGATACCCGGCCACCGCCGCGACGTGGTCGAGCGAACCCGTCTTGAGGTGGGCACTGCCGATCAACAGAGGATCCTCGAATCGATTGCGCAGCGTGCCATCAAGACCCGCCAGCGATAGCGATGAGACGTATTCCGGCATGTACGGTCGTTGCCAGGCGAAGCGCAACATCGTGCCCAGATCGCGCGCCGTCATGCGTGCATCGCGCGAAAGGCCGGCACCATTGTCATACGCCAGTTCGCTGAACTTTAACCCGGAGTTGGCCAGCCATTCGGCGACGACCTGGCGGCCGCCAACTTCGGTACCCGGTTCACCGAGAACCTCGGCCGATAACGTATACAGGAGTTGCCGCGCCATGACGTTGTTGCTGTGTTTATTCACCCTCGCAATGACATCGGCAAGCGGCAATGAATCGAAGCTTACCAGTGGCTCTGCGTGTGCCGGCGTGGTTACGTTTTTCCATTCACCGTCAAACCGCCCACCGGACTCCCGCCAGAGCGACATGAACAGACCGGCCACGAAGCCATTGTGCGTGAGTGCGGTGCGATCCATCGCGTAACTCTTACAGCCGCGCGGGAACTTACCACTGAATGTCATTCGATCCAGCGCCGCGTTCGCCGTAACCGCGATGCCGCGCTGGTAACCGCGACAGCTGCCCGGCGCCAGCGACAAACGATTGTCGACCTGCAAATTATCCAGTACAGGATCGAGCCGCACCGTTACCCTGTCCGTTTCGAACTGGGGTTCGAACCAGTAGCGCACAACCTTGAAGTTCATCAAGAGCGCGTTCGGCGAAACGTTGTATGCGCGCAAAGGCTGGCCGTCGAATTCGGCAGGGTCGTGAGCCGCGACGTCAAAGTAGCTATCATCAATCAGGAGGTCGCCGGTGATTTCGTGGATTCCGGCCCGGCGCACGCGGCGCAGCAACTGCCAGACCCGCTCGGTCACCAAGAACGGATCACCGCGTCCGCGAATCAACAGGTCGCCCTGTAAACGCCCGCTATCGATGTCGCCGAGTGCAAAGACATCGGTCTGCCACGTATAAGTCGGCCCAAGCACGTCGAGTGCTGCAAGCGTTGTCAATAGTTTGATGGTCGAACCGGGGTTGCGCGGCACGTCTTCGTGCCACTGCAATATTACATCGCCAGTCACAACATCCTGTATGAAGATGCTCAGTGTGTTGTGCGGCACATCGCGAAGATTCAGCGCGCTCTGTATGCCGGGCGGCAGCGTCGATTCGGCTGCCGCCGGGACGGCCAGGCGCATCATCGCCAGCACGGCGATCGTCAGCCTGAGCATCATGGTTTGCGGATCCCATAAGCGCGAATACGATCCGCCAGTGTTGTCGGCTTGACTCCAAGCAGCTGCGCCGCGCCGTTTGGTCCTGACACTCGCCAATTCGTTTGCTTGAGCGCGGCAATCACGTTTTTTCTCTGCAGATCACGCATCTGTTCTTCTGTCAGCACTCCGCCTGCCGGGCTTTCTGTCAGCAGCACACCCGATTCCCCTGCGACCACACCGGACATCGACAGGTCCAGGCGCAACACATTTTTCGGCGACAGGATAACAGCGCGTTCGATGACATTCTTCAACTCACGTACGTTCCCAGGCCAATTGTACTGCCTGAGTTTATCGGCCTGGCTGCGCGTCAACTTTAGCTTCGGACGACCGAAATCATTACAGGTTTGTTCAAGAAAATGCTGCGCCAGCTGAATGATATCGTCACCGCGCTCGCGCAGAGCCGGGACGTCCACAGGAAACACGCTAAGCCGATAAAAAAGATCCTCACGAAATTTATGTTCGAAGATCAGCTTTTCGAGATCGCGATTCGTCGCTGCGATGACACGCACGTCGACCGACTTTGTGACGTCATCACCAACGCGCTCGAATTCACTCTCCTGCAGCACGCGCAGCAGTTTGGCCTGCAATTCGAGCGGGATCTCGCTGACCTCATCGAGGAAGATCGTACCGCCATCTGCGAGCTGGAAGCGACCAACACGATCGCGATGCGCGCCCGTAAACGCGCCTTTGACGTGCCCAAAGAATTCGCTTTCAAACAGCTCTTTGGGAATGGACGCGCAATTAACCTTGACGAGTGGTCCATCGGCTCGCGAACTGCGCGCATGAATCGCATGTGCGACGAGTTCCTTACCTACACCTGACTCGCCCTGCACCAACACATTGGCTGGCGTTTCGGCCACTGCTTCGACTCTCTTTAGCATCTTCTGCAGGGCCTCGCTCTTGCCGATAATGCGCCCGAAGTTCATCGCAACATTAACTTCCTCGCGCAGGTAATCGCGCTCGCGCTCGAGTTCCTCACGCAACCTCGCATTCTCTGCCAGCGTGACGCGCAGTTCACGCTCAGCACGGTTGCGTTCCGTGACGTCTTTCGACGCGACCAGTAATCGATTCACGCGGCCAGTCGCGTCGCGATCGGATATGGCGGACACGATCAGATCGAGTACCCGACCGTCTTTCCTGACGAGCTGACGCTCCTCGTTATTGAAGTCGCCCTGGCTGATCAGCGCCTGCAATCGCTCTCCGCTAAGTGCCGCACGACCGGCATCCGTAAAAAAATCGCTTATCGGACGGCCGACAACCTCTTCGCGCCGGTACCCGAGCTTCTGCAGCCAATGGTCTGTGACGGTTACGATTTTGCCGTCGCCGTCGACCGTGTGCAGCATTGCCGGCGTCGCCCGGTACAGGTTGCGATATTGGAAATTGGCGCGAGCCTCGTCCGACGCTTCGTTGTACATCGCAATCGTGCGCACGAAAGCGCCGCGGGGATCGTACTCAACGAGTGAGTTCGTCACACACTCGACGACCTCGCCCGACTTGGCTACGAATGCGATCGGCTTGTTTTCCAGTCTGCCCGTGCGCCGCAATACGGGGACAAACTCCTTCTCGATGCGCCGCGACGATTCGGGCGTCACGAAGTCCTGTGGCCGCCGGCCCAGCATTTCATCGCGTGTATAGCCCAGCCGCTTGAGCAGGACATCGTTGACGTCGAGGTAGGTGCCCGCCTCGCCGATCGACGTCGCCATCACCGGGGCCTTACGAAACAGCCATTGGTAATCCTCGTGTCTGGTCATAGGGGGCTGTATACGGAATTTCGTAAGTTTAGTCACGGAATTTCGTTATTTACGAGATTCCGTTATTCATTGCTTATCCATAACTCGTTGTTTTTAATAATTTTTCAAAGTTGGCACGACTCCTGCAATACCAATTAAGCAATCATGAATTTTTTTGCGGCTGCGCGCCGCAAGCAGACATAGAGGGACCTACAATGAGCAACAAGAATATCGAAAACGGGCTTGCGCTGATCGGCGCAATGCTGGTGCTGGTCGGCGTTACATTCGCCGTTAATTCCGCGCTTGCCGAGGAGACAGATCGCGGTCGCGCGTCGGCAACGACTGCGCAGAGCGCTCCGCAATCTATAGCCGACAGAGCAAATCGGGAAGCGGCCGACAGCGCCGCCGACAGAATTGCGCTCGACAACAAGCTGGACCTTGAAATCCGCCTGTACGACCGCACCTCGACAATCGTTGCACGGTAAAGCTCGAGTATCGTGTGCGTGTAGACCCGGCGTCTCGCCGATCAGGCAGCTCTCCCCCGATTCGCCCGATCGGAGCGGCCCTGGAATGCGCCTGCAGAAGTGCCGGTGCACACGGACCGGGATGGTCCGGCGGCATACCCCCTGCCGTTAAATCTTGGGCGCCGGAGGCCGTTCCGTGTCAGCTCGGCCCGCTGTTTGGAGCATCGAAATCAGCCCTCCGGCGCTCATCCTTGCGCTTTAGGGTGCAACCCTGTCGCGATGATTGGCTGCGCGTGCTGCGCGAGAGTTCGAGTTCATCTCGCTGATTGACTTGCGCACGCGCCGTAACCAGAACCGCGCCCAGGCAAACTCGATACTCAGAATCGCCAGACCGACCGGTATGACAATCAATGCGGGACCGGGCGTCACGATCATGACAATGCCGAGCAACAGCACCGTGCTGCCCACGACGATTACGGCGATGCGGCGAGCCATTTTGTAGGTCAAGTGCACGACTTTTCCGATCACACCAAACTCCGCGTAGTCTGACTGCCAGCGTGTCCGCTGCAATATTATAGCGCCCTTCAACGTGCCGGCGCCCGGCCATACGCTTCTGCTGCACTCGCCGCATGAGCGTGCGGCGCGAATGAGACTTGTTTTTGAGCAACCTCAGCGTAAGCTTTAGACACATGTCAGGTCCACTTGTTCTGCTGACAGCCGCGTTACTGGCCATCGCCGCGGCCGCTTTCGGTGATGACGGCGCCCGTCTGATTATTCGTGCCGAACCCGCAGTCGCGGATATCGGTCCGCTGCCCGCAGATCGCCGCCTGATCAGGCTACCGGATCTCGAATTTCCGTTGCTGATTGAACCGCATTGCGCTGCGGATTTGCGTGTCGAATCGGTGTCTATCAGCGTGGCCGATACGCGCCGTAGCTATGGCGCCCGGAAATTTGACACAAACATGCTGCTTAAGACAACGATTCGCGTGCCGCGACGCCAGATCGGTCCGCTGGCCGTTGACCGGTTCTGTCTCGCGGACGGCGACGGCGAAAATGAGCACAGCGCACGTATACCGGGCGCATTCACAGCTAATGTGTCATTGCGCTGCGCGAACGATATCCGGCAATCGATATCTTACGAGACGCTCGCTTTAGAAGTCAGGCTGCTGTGCAAGACGGCCGAGGGTGCCAATACCGATTCTGCAGACGATCAGGTTGACGATCAGGAATCGGAATCGCCTTCTTCGCTGACAAGATTCTGACCCAGGAATTCGAGCGTGCGGTTCCAGGCGTCTTCGGCAGCTTCCGCGTTGTACCTGTTGCCGGTCGGATTGGCGAACGCATGGCCCACATCCGGGTAGATATGGATCTCGTGATTCTTGCGCAGACGCTTAAGGGCTGCTTCGAAACTCTGCACCGAATCAACCGTTATTCCCCTGTCTTCTGCAGCGAACAGACCGAGTATCGGCGCATCGATCGGCCATAGCTTGTCCTCGTCGTCCGTAACCTGGCCGTAGTAGATAACCACGGCATCGAGCTTGTCCGGCAACAACATTGCCGCATTCAGCGACCAGCCCCCACCGAAACACCATCCGACCGAACCAACACGCGGCGCGCCGGCCGTCACATTAAGGAATTCATACGCCTGACGGATATTTTCGGAGGCCGCATCAGGGTCCTCAACGACCGATAACATCAGCTGTCGCGCCGATTCGGGGTCGTCGGCGGTCTTGCCGCCGAACAAATCGACAGCCAATACGATATAACCTTCGCCGGCCAATCGATCGGCCGTCGCCCGTATATTGTCATTCAGGCCCCACCATTCATGGATGACGACAATGGCCGGTCTCGGTTTGACCATATCGGCCGGGAAAACGAAATAGCCATAGACAAGATCATCATCCACTTCCGCATAGGGCAGACGCTCCGATATGACCGTCGATTGCGGATCAACCTGTGCGGCAGGGCTCGGATCCGTCGTGTCGTTCACATGCTCGCGCGCCATCGCCTCGACGTTGTCACGAGCCGCCTGCATATCGTCACCGGACGAATCCGAATCACCGCTCCCGCAGGCGACAATACTCAGCGTCAGGCATACCAGGCCCGCAATCAGGCCGCGGCGCGAGCAAATGCTGTTGAACATAGTCTGATCCTGAATTGTGCGATGGCGGGCGCTGCCCGATTCGATGACCGCATAGTGTAATCGAAAATGTGCCAGTAAGTAGAGGGTTTGCCCACTCGGTTGCATAGCTCATCGGGATTCTACTCGCCGATGCCACCGCGGCCGACTAGACTTCGTGACTGACATCAACTTGCAGTTCCGAGGGGCGCCCATGAGTCTGTTGCAGGAATCGATCATCTACTTGCTCGCCGCAATCATCATGGTGCCGATCAGTCGCCGATTGGGGTTCGGCTCGGTACTCGGCTACCTCGCTGCCGGCATCATCATCGGCCCGTTCGGAGTTGGCATGATCCGCGATCCTGAACATATCCTGCATTTCGCGGAGCTGGGTGTCGTCTTCCTGTTGTTTATCGTTGGGCTCGAACTACAGCCGTCGCGGCTCTGGGTGCTGCGCAAAATGGTATTCGGTCTTGGCTCGGCGCAGGTGCTTTTGAGTGCGATTGTGATAACGCTGGTCGCGCTGGCATTCGGTTTGCGAATGACGCCGGCCGTAGTCATCGGCTTGATTCTCGCGTTGTCTTCGACGGCTTTCGTCCTGCAGATGCTGGCCGAGAAGAAACAACTGATAACGTCGCACGGTCGCGCGGCTTTCTCGATACTGCTGTTCCAGGATCTGGCCGCCATTCCACTAATCGCCGTCCTGCCGATGCTTGGGACAGCTGCTGACAACGCCGGATTCGATTTGATACAGGCCGGTATCATGGCGTTGACGATCATCGGGTTGGTTATCGGTGGTCGCTACCTGTTGAAGCCCGTCTTGCGTCTCGTGGCTGGAGCGAAGACGCCGGAAATCTTCACCGCAACGGCACTGCTTGTCGTGATCGGCGCTGCACTACTGATGCAATTTGCGGGCATGTCGATGGTGCTCGGTGCTTTCATCGCCGGCATGCTGCTCGCCGATTCCGAATACCGTCACCAGCTCGAGGCCGATATCGCCCCGTTCAAGGGCTTGCTGCTTGGCTTGTTTTTCATCGCGGTTGGCATGTCAGTCAATATCGGACTGCTGCTCGAGTCTCCGACGAGGATTTTGGTCATCGTCATACTACTGATGCTCGCTAAGAGCGTCGTGCTCATGCCGCTGGCTCGCTCGTTCGGGATGTGTGACTGGTCTGCGGCGATGAAACTGGGTGCCGTCATGTCACAGGGCGGCGAATTCGCATTTGTGCTTTTTGGCATCGCGGCCACGGAACGATTACTGCCCGGTGCACTGATAGACGAACTGATTCTTGCAGTCGCGGTATCAATGCTGCTGACGCCGTTCATCTTCATGTTCGCTGAATCCATCGGCCGCCGCATGGAACGTGCGAATGAGCCCGAGTACGACCAGATGGATCATGAACACAACGAGGTTATCATCGCCGGTTTTGGCCGCGTCGGCCAGATAGTCGCCCGGCTGCTGCGCATCGTTGGCAAGCCATTTACGGCGCTCGAGATCGACTCGTCCCAGGTAGACGTCGTACGAAGATACGGCAACGTAGTTCACTATGGAGATGCTTCGCGGCTGGACATTCTGCGTGCGGCCGGAGCCGAGCATGCCAGAATATTTGTACTGGCCATCGATGATATTGAGGCGTCGGCGCGGACAGCTGAAGCCGCTCAGCGGCACTTCCCACACCTCAGGCTCATTGCGCGAGCGCGAAACCGTCGGCACGCGCATCGCCTGATGGATATCGGCGTCGAACACATCTTCCGCGAAACGTTACTGTCGAGCCTCGCGATGTCGCAGCGCGTGCTCGAAAACCTCGGCTTCAGCGCGGAGGAGACGCGACGGATTGCGGATTCCTTTCGCGAACGTGATGAACGCTTACTAAATGAACAGTATGCGATTCACGATTCCGAGGAACAGCTGATTCAATCCGCCAAAGACACGGCGGCAGAACTGGAATCGCTGCTCCGGGATGATGCCGGACGCTAAGCGAAGCCTCAGTCGTCATCCTCCCATTCGACAAGCTTGCTCTTGTCAACCTCCCGCCACTGCTGCTCGCTCTTTCTCATGTTCTGCACGATCTTGGCAATGGTATAGACAATTACCGCAGCGATGATGGCGAGGACGGGCCAGAGCCCTTCAGGCATTATTCCCTCCTCTGTCAAAGAAACCGTGGTCAGAGCTTAGCATCACCAGGCGCAACCAGGGTCCCGATATACAGTGAAGTATTCGCTCCATAACATGCCTGCCGTGCAGCGCGGCATCGATTTCGTACGTAAGTCGCTGCAGGACACCAACGTCGATTACACGCAGGGTCCGATTGCGCGCACGCTCGGCCTGCTCGCCATTCCGATGATGCTCGAGATGTCGATGGAATCAGTGTTCGCCGTGGTCGACATCGCGTTTGTCTCGCGCCTCGGTACCGATGCGATCGCCGCCGTTGGCATTACCGAAGCCGTCGTAACCGTACTCTATGCTGTTGCTGTCGGGCTCGGCATGAGTGTCACCGCAATGGTGTCACGGCGCGTCGGTGCGAAACAGGTCGACGCAGCTGCCAGCGTTACTGGCCAGGCTTTGTGGATCGGCGCCGTTCTGTCGATCGGCATCGGCAGCGCCGGCGTCGTCTATGCCGAGGATATCCTGAGGATGATGGGCGCTACCGACAGCGTCGTCACAACCGGTGAGGGATTTACAGCCGTACTGCTGGGTGGGTCAGCCAGCATCCTGTACCTGTTTCTCCTGAACGCTGCTTTTCGCGGCGCCGGTGACGCGGCTATCGCCCTGCGCTCGCTGTGGCTGGCAAATGGCCTGAACATCATCCTCGATCCGTGCTTGATCTTCGGTCTGGGACCATTTCCGGAAATGGGCGTGACCGGTGCCGCGGTCGCGACGACAATCGGTCGCGGGACCGGCGTCCTGTATCAGCTCTGGTACCTGCTGGACGGGCGCGGCAGGCTCGAGTTCCACCTCCGCCACCTGCGCCTGATGCCGGCACTGATCGGACGAATGCTCATAATCTCGATCGGCGGAGTGGGCCAGTTCCTTGTTGCAACGTCGAGCTGGATCGTCATCATGCGCATCGTCGCCGTATACGGCAGCACAGCGATCGCTGCGTATACGATAGCGCTGCGTATGCTCGAGTTCGTGTGGCTCCCGGCCTGGGGACTTGGAAACGCAGCGGCAACTCTGGTTGGCCAGAATCTCGGCGCCGGCGAACTGCGGCGGGCGGAGCAGTCGGCATGGCTCGCCGCGCGATACAATACGGTATTCCTGACCGGAATCGGCCTCGTGCTGATCGCACTGGCGCCCGTAATCGCCGGGCTGTTCTCGACCGACCCGGACGTCGTGCGCATCGGAACGAATTGCCTGCGCATCATGGGGCTTGGCTTTCCGATGTATGCGATCGGCATGATTATCACCCAGGCGCTCAATGGCGCTGGCGATACTGCCACACCGACAATGATCAACCTCGTCTGCTTCTGGCTTTTACAGATTCCGCTCGCCTACTGGCTGGCGACCGTCGTATCGCTTGGGCCGAACGGGGTATTCATCGCCATTGTCGTGTCCGAATCGACCCTGACGCTCCTGAGTATTTTTGTATTCCGGCGCGGAAACTGGAAATACAGGTTAGCCTGACGTCCGTATCATTGCTCCAGTACACTGCGATCACACGAATCTGGAGGATCTGATGACAGAACTGTCGCGACTGGCCGATATTCCAGGCGCGCCTCTTGTCATTGGGGGCCTGAGCGCGGCTGAAATCGATGCGCAAGACACCAGTGAGGTATCGCCTTACCAGACGTACAAGCCCTGGAAACCATCTGACCTTCCCGGCGAGATCTGAGTCGATACGACATGACCGAGCCACTGTTGATTGAGATTCATAATGCGACGATCTGGCGCGGCTCTACGTGCGTGTTCAGGAATTTCGATCTTGCAATTGCTCAGCATGAACGTGTCGCAATTCTCGGGCCAAACGGCTCTGGCAAAACAACACTCTTGAAAACGATCAACCGCGAACTCTATCCGGTGTCGCGAGATGGCTCCTGGGTACGTATTCTCGGACATTCGACGTGGAATGTCTGGGACCTGCGCAAGCACATCGGCGTCGTCTCGCATGATCTGCATCAGCGATACACGTCGACAACCACCGCTCTCGAAGTAGTTGTGTCAGGATTCTATTCGAGCATCGGTGTACACGGCTTACTGGCCCAACAAGTCAGCAAGGAACAAAAACGGCTGGCGACCCGGACGCTTGCGATGCTGGGCATCGAGTCATTACGCGATACGCCGCTAAAGTCAATGTCGACCGGCCAGCAGCGCCGCTGTTTACTTGGGCGCGCACTCGTACACAGCCCCGACACGCTGATACTCGACGAACCGACGAGCGGACTCGATTTGGCAGCGAGCTTCGATTACCTGAATCGGATTCGTCAGCTTGCCAAAGATGGCTGCAACATCGTTATCGTCACCCATCACCTCAATGACATCCCGCCGGAAGTCGAGCGTATAGTGGTGCTAAAGAACGGCACGGTGGTCGCGGACGGTGACAAGGCTACAATCCTCGACGAAGAACTGCTGAGCGACGTCTACGAGATTCCGATCCGGGTCGCACAGATGGGGGGCTATTATCTCGCCTACCCGGGGTAGACCTGCACGGGGCCGCAAAGCGCGACACGAGATTCGCAAAACGTGACCTGCTTCGATCAAATTCTGGCTAAAAACACTACCCTAGGTGCATGATCGTGCTGATACGACTTGTTGCGACCAGTTTGCCACTCATCGTCCTGCCGGCGCTGGTGGCTGAACCTTCGGTTGCCACCGGTATTACCGACGTCGGCCCCGCAGCCTTCCTGTTCACGATCGCAGGCGCTCTGTTGCTGACGCTCGTGTTTCGGTCGACGGCCGGTCATATCGTCGGCGTCGTGACAGCCAGAATTGGCGCCATGCGCGTACGGCGCGCGCTCGAGCAACGCAGTCCCGACGTTCTTCACGACTTCATTTTGCCGGGTGCCTACGGCGGTCTGATAAAGATCGACCATGCGATACTGACGGCTGGCGGTATACTTTGCATTCAAACCAAGCACTACAATGGCATCGTATTTGGTGGTGCGGACGAACCGCAGTGGACCAATGTCGACGGCACGGCCCGCCGCCGATTTCTGAATCCGCTGATCCAGAACGAGGGCCGGACGCGAGCGCTGCAGAACATCGTGCCCGATGTGCCCGTGGGCAACCTTGTCGTTTTCACAGGTTCCGTCGACTTCCCCACCCCGCCCCCGAAAAACGTTATTCGTGTGCACGAGATTGATAGTTACATCGCGAAATTTGTTTTCGGTCCCAGCAAAGTCAAGGATTGGGACGCAGCCTGGCTGACTGTCAAAGCAGCGGCATTGACCGATGAAGCGTCACGCAAGGATCTGCAAGCACAAATCGCCTGACGCAACGCAGCACACCCAACGACGAGCATTGCTTTATACTCGGCACGGTATTCGCAACTGCTGGTCAGCTTCCGATGGAAAACTCCGACGTCCTGATCTCGTCACCGCTTGGCGTGCTAGCCGTCCTGATATTTGTAGCGGCCTTTTTCTTCATGCTCGAGCAGACTACGAAAGCGAAATTATTCCAGTACATACCGCCACTCCTGTTCATTTACGCCACACCGGTCTTCCTCAATAACTTCGATATCATTCCCAGCGATTCCCCGGTATATGGCGGTCTGAGCGCCTTTGCCTTGCCCGCATTCATCGTATTGATGTTGATCAAGGTCAACGTGCCGGCAGTCGTCAAAGTCATGGGAAAAGGGGTACTGGTCATGCTGATGGGGACGGCCGGCGTCGTTGTCGGCGCAGTGGTCGCGTACTTTATCGTGCACGCATCGCTGTCCGCAGACGCCTGGAAAGGTTACGGCGCGTTGGCCGGCAGCTGGATCGGCGGCACCGCAAACATGGCGGCGACGGCCGAGATGCTTGGCACGTCCGAAGAGCAGTTCGGACTGGCCGTTATCGCCGATAACGTCGTCTACATCGTGTGGCTGCCGCTGCTGTTAATGTCTCGCGATTTCGCCGACAAATTCAATGCCTGGGCACGGGTCCCCGCCGATCGCCTGGCAGCCATGGATGCGGCCGCCGACCTGCACGTCGAGGATGAACATCCGCCAACAATGCCTCAATACCTGTTCATCGGTGCGATCGCCATCGGCATTACCTGGATCGGAACGACGCTGGCGCCCGGGATCGCTCAGTGGATCGCGGCTGCCAATCCAGTACTCGAAGCTGTTTTCTCGGTGACGACTGTGCGCATTCTGCTCGTGACCACGGTTGCGCTGTTGTGCTCGGCCACACCGGTATCGAAGCTGCCCAATACGACCGCAATGGGTACGGCCTTGATATACATATTCGTCGCCGGCATGGGCGCTCGCGCTTCGGTTGCCGGGCTCGCCGAAGCGCCGATGTTCGTCCTCGGCGCTTTCATCTGGATATTCATTCATGGACTGTTTTGTCTCGCCGGGGCATGGCTGTTCCGTGTTGACGTGCACAGTGTCGCTATCGCATCGGCCGCCAATATCGGTGCGGCGGCGTCTGCGCCGATCGTCGCTGCCCACCATCGTGCCAGCCTCGTGCCGGCGTCGATCCTGATGGCACTGCTCGGTTATGCCATGGGCAACTACCTTGCACCGCTGACCGGGCACTTGGCACGCATCGTCGCCGGCCAGTGATTGCGGCGGTGACCGAGGGGGCCACACGGTGACGCGATGTCCATGTCGATTCTGGACAAACTAAGAAACCTGGCTCTACGCGCGGTCATCACGCTAGCTGTCGTTATTGTCGTAGGCGCAGCAGCTGGCGCGTGGCTGCTACGCGACCGACCGTCACTGCGAGCGATAGACTGGCCGCCGCTCGCCATTGTCGAACCGGCCGCCGACGCCGTTACAGTTACCTGGTTCGGTGTATCGTCGCTGTTATTCGATGATGGTGAAACGCAAGTACTGATTGACGGTTTCTTTTCGCGGCCGTCGCTCGCGGACATTGTGTTCCGTGTTCCCGTCGAAAGCGACGCCGCGCAGATCAACTATGTGATGGACAAGTACCAGCTTCGGCGTCTCGCATCGATTATCCCGTCGCATTCGCACTTTGATCACGCAATGGACATAGGTGCGATCGCTAACCGCAGCAGCGCATCCATACTCGGCTCCGAGACGACGGCACTGATTGCCCGGGGTGCCGGAGTACCTGACGATCAGATAATAATTGCTACCAGTAACACCGAGTATTCGTTCGGCAAATTCACGGTTACCTTGATCGACTCAGTGCATGCCCCTATTGGCTGGCGTGGCTCAGTTCCTTTCGCGGGGACGCTGGCTGAGCCGCTGGAGCCGCCCGCCCCTGTCAGCGCGTGGCCCGAAGGGCAAAGCTACTCGATCGTTGTGGCGCATGAGCAGGGAACGACGCTCGTTCACGGTAGCGCCGGATTCCTCGAAGGTAAGCTCGACGAGGTGCGTGCAGACGTAGTCATGCTCGGAGTCTGGGGACTTTCGGGACTGGGCCGCGATTACGTCGAGCAATACTGGCGTTCGCTGGTGACGGCAACAGGTGCCTTGCGTGTCTTCCCGATACACTTCGGAGACTTTTCGAGGCCATTAGGTGATATCCAGCTGTCGCCAAGGGTCCTCGACGACTTCGCCGCTACGGCTGAGTGGCTGGAGGAAATCAGGCAAATTTGGGATACCAATACGCGTCTGGAAATGCCTGAGTTCGGCAAACCGATCGTGCTTTACTCACCGTTGGCGCCCGAAGCCTGACCATGATCTGAACCAGGTTCGCACGACAATTCGGCCAACGAGTACTCACCTGCGACCAGCGCTTCTTTCTGCGGCCTGTTCAGCCGTTTGACGCATTGCTCGGCCTGTGAAGCTCGGCTGCGATCACCGAGACTCTGTTCGAACACGAGCTGCAACGGTCCCCGGCCGCGAAGGTACTTGGCACCGCGTGTCCCGCTCTCATGTTCCCAGATGCGTTTTACGACATCGATCGCAATGCCTGTGTACAAGCTGCCGTCGGCGCAGCGGAGAATATAGAGGCTGTACGGCCGGTCGCTCACGGTTCCAGCATGCTCGGTCGAATCAGGCGTTACCGCCCGATAAGGTGTCACCGAGCACGCGAAATGCGCCACGCTCGATACTGGTGCCATTCTCCGGCGTATCGGCGTATGTCAGGACGATTTCCGAAACGCCGCCGAGTTCTTCGGCCGGCTCGTGCAGTTTCAGCCTCAAGGTATTGCCGATCAGCTGGGCCTCGCGGATTAGATTATGCCCTCCGAACTGATGCTCGTTGATTTCGATATACATCGATTCGTCAAAATCATCCTCGATTGTCCGCATCAGGAGCAGATAATCATCAATGTCACCTTCCGGAGTCGTGCGTGCGAAAAACAGCATCGTCGCATTGTCACGAACGTCGAAAGCTACCGTATCGTATTGGCGGTGGTCGGTCATCCGGACTCCCAAGCCATCATACTAGACCACCAGTCTACGCCATCGCACTGCGTATAGTCATGTCACGTCGCTCCTTGCCGAGCACTGCGGCAAGGAGTACCGTCAGAATATCTTCGTGATCATCGGGAAATGACCATGAGCAGTGAACGTATACGCGCATTATTGGCGGAGCTGAATAAAGAACTGCACAAACCTGGCGACTTCGATCCTGAAACTCGAGCTCTGCTACTCGAACTCAACGAAGAGATCGAGCGCGTTGCCGGTGACTACAGCGATTCAGCACTTGACCGTGCCAAACAGCTGGAATCTCGATTCGCCGCCAGCCACCCTGTCGCGGAACGGCTTGCACGCGAACTCGCGGACATCATCGGCAAGATGGGCGTCTGACGATTGTGAAAGTGGCGCGAGATGCCTGACGCTGGTTTTTCAGGGGCATGCCACTGCGGAGCGATCGGTTTTCGCTACTCGACAAGCATCAATCCCGAAGACTGGTCGATCCGTGCGTGCCAGTGTGGATTTTGTCGCGCGCATGACGCCCGGAGTACTTCCGATCCGGACGGAAAATTGCAGTTTGTCGCTAGCGAGCCGAGTAGACTGCATCGCTACCGGTTTTCCTTGCAAACGGCCGACTTTCTGCTCTGCAGCAACTGTGGTGTCTATATTGGAGCCGTCATCGAATCGGATGGTCGTCGCTTCGGCATTATCAATGTGCGTGCACTGTCCGCGCTCCCGGATGTCGGCAGACCGGTAGCGCCGATCAGCTACGACGGCGAAGACAGGGCCGGCCGGATCCGCCGTCGCAAAGAACGCTGGACGCCCGTGACCGTCGTACCGTGGTGACGGGCACGCTGTGGTGTTTACCCTGGCCAATCGCGACGGTACCATGCGGCGCCGGCGAGCCGAGCCGATATTCTCACGAGACACTGAGGCATTTATCTGGATGAGCACCGCAGAGCGCATTGACGGCAAAGCAAAGGCCGCAGAGCTGTCGGCAGAGATCACGGCCGAAACGACGTTATTGCTCGACGAACATGGCCTCAAACCGGGCCTGGCCGTAGTCATTGTTGGAGAGGATCCGGCGAGCCAGGTTTATGTGCGCAATAAGAGACGTACGGCCGAGGGCTGTGGATTTCACTCAGTACAACACACGCTCGCCGCGAACACATCGCAGGTTGATCTCCTGCGGCTCATCAATGCACTCAACGAGGATACCGACATTCACGGCATCCTCGTGCAACTGCCGCTGCCCGGACATTTGGATGAACAGGCCATCACTCAGGCGATCTCACCGAGCAAGGACGTCGATGGTTTTCATTTTGTCAATATCGGCAAGCTGACGTCCGGACACACGGCCGACGCCTTCGTCCCATGCACACCGGCGGGCTGTATGCTGATGATTGAGGATCAAGTCGGCGCCGACCTTTCCGGGCTGAATGCCGTCGTTATCGGTCGTTCGAACATCGTCGGCAAACCCATGGCCAGCCTGTTGCTGCAGGCCAACGCCACTGTGACCATTACCCATAGCCGCACCAGGGACCTTGCGGCGGTCGTACGTCAGGCCGATATCGTCGTAGCCGCCGTCGGCAGAGCGAACATGGTCACCGGTGACTGGATCAAGCCCGGCGCTGTCGTTATCGACGTTGGCATCAATCGCGTCGAGACGTCGATTGACGGTGAAACGAAATCGCGACTGACCGGCGACGTCGATTATGCGTCCGTCAGCGAGGTAGCCGCTGCCGTGACGCCGGTACCGGGTGGCGTCGGGCCGATGACAATCGTCATGCTGATGTCCAACACCCTGCGGGCAGCGCGACTCGCAGCCGGGCTGCCGGTCTAGTCGGGCACCTGCTGCGGATAATCAGGATGTTCGATCGCCACCGGCGTGAGGCGGAAGCGAAACGTGCGGCAGGTCTTGATGCCGGATAGTTTTCGATCCTTTGGCAACGGATGATACGTGGATGTGCGCACCGCGAGCATGGATGGTCTTTCAAATATGCGATGCGTGCTCCTGCGCACTGCTACTCTCGACGTTCGGCCCTCGCGGTCAACGTTGAAACAGACTTCGACCTCGCCCTCCAGACGGTCGCGGCGAGCCCGTTCCGGATAATTGGGCACGATCGTGTGCAGCGGATGGCGGTCACCTGAGTCGTCTCGCAAATGCGGACCGTTGACGTCGTCGTCGGCACTGCCGATCGACGCGGCAAGCAGCGCTGCCGCCAGGACGGGCGTCAGCAGGCTGCTAGCTATCATTTTCATTTTCGGCCGGCTGACGACGATCGTCGATCACGATGTTTGGCGCAACGGGCTCGACCGCATCGAGCCACATTGCCCTGACGGCCGCCAGCGTGCGGGATTTCGGGGCGAGTGCCTCCCCTTTCTGCAGATCGGCCTCCGCTTCGTCGTAGCGCCTGAGTTTGACGTAGATCAACGCACGATTGCTGTAGGCTCGCCAATGCTGATCATTTTCCTCGAGCACCCGATTGCAGTAACTTAATCCTTGAGAGAAATCCCCGAGCAGCACGTATCCGGCGCACAAATTCGACCACGCCGTATGGCGCTCACGGGTGCTGCCGGATTGCGTCAGGCCGAGCAAAGTAAGCCGCACACCCTCTTCTGCGTCGCCCGCCAGCAACGCGTCAGCGCCAAACTGCAGATTCGGATTCGTCGGCCCGATGACTGTTCGATTGCCTTGTGCGCTTGCATCGACGCTGAGGACCAGCACGCAAACAGCGGCCATCACGCCGCAAAATCGATGGCCTGCCGTAATTTTCATCGCCGCCTCGCTCGTATAGGCCCTGGCCCGTTTACGCTGCGGGCATCAGGTGCTTCGTAAAGTGTTTGACCGTTCGATCCCAGGCAAGTTTCGCGGCTGCTTCGTCGTAGCGCGGCGTCGTATCATTGTGAAAACCGTGATTGGCGCCTTCGTACATATAATTGACGTAATCGCGATCTGCCGCCTGCAGGGCTTTCTCAAACGCAGGCCAGGTAGCGTTGATACGCTCATCGAGCCCGCCGTGATGCAGTAACAGCGGCGCCTGGATGCTCGCGGCTTCTTCCGGGGCGGGATGGCGGCCGTAGAACGGTACGGCAGCCGCCAGGCTCGGGATCCGTACCGCGAGTCGCATGACCACGCCGCCACCGAAGCAGAAGCCGACCGCGCCGACTGTGCCGGTGCAATCGGGATGCTGCTGCAGAAATTCGACGGCCGCGGCGAAGTCTTCGACCATCTCGTCGCTGTCACGTTCGCGCTGCATGGTGCGCCCATCATCGTCATTGCCCGGGTAGCCGCCGAGCGGCGTTAGTGCATCGGGCGCGAACCCGATAAATCCGGCTACGGCCAGCCGGCGCGCCACATCTTCGATATACGGGTTTAATCCGCGATTCTCGTGAATCACGACAACGCCGGGCAATTTGTGATCCACCGCAGCCGGACGCGCAAAATAACCACGCATGACGCCGGCGCCTTTGGGTGACTCGTACTCTTTGTAATCCGTCGTTATCGAATCGTCGTCAGGTGCAACCTGCTGCGCCAACGAGTAATCGGGGCTCAGGCTTGCCAGAATCGCTGCCGCCGACACGCCTGCTGCGGTAAACGAGGCTGCCCGATCGATAAATTGCCGGCGCGTAATCTTGCCGTGCACATAGCCGTCAAAGAGCTTGAGGATGCGCGGATCATAGTCGAGTATATTAGCCACTGATGTATTGCTCCAGTTGTTGGATCGCTTCCTGTTGATCGGTAATGATCGCTTTGACGAGATCGCCGATCGATATCATGCCAATCACCTTGTCGTCTTCAACCACGGGCAAGTGACGAATCTTCTTCTCCGTCATGAGATTCATGCAATCGTTGACTGTCTGACCGCTCGTTGTCGTGAAGACGTCGGTTGTCATGATCTCAGCCACGCGGGTACTCTCCGACGCCCGCCCTTTGATAATGACTTTGCGCGCGTAGTCGCGCTCCGACAGAATGCCTAGCAGTTTATCGTCTTCCAAGACGACCAGCGATCCAATGCTCTTTTCTGCCATTAGCTTTATCGCGTCCAGCACGGAATCCCCGGGCACGACTGAAAATACATGTCGACCCTTGTTATCGAGCAGGTGTTTCACGAGTTTCATGCGGCATCCCCTCAGTCGCCTGCCGTGACTTCTTAAACACAATCTACATGCCTGTTTTTATTCTAGCAGCCCGCGACGATCCTGCGCACACAAGCCGGGCCGGTGAGGTCAAATAAGATAGATTTCAATAACTTGAATCAATGATTGACTCGCCTCGCCTGCGATAGCCGGCCAGCCGCTCGTCGAGCTCGGCCGCCGGGTACCAGACGCCCAGCAGCATGACGCCGTGGATGCGGCGCGTGTTGGCAATGTCTTCGAGCGGATTGGCATCGAGCAACACCAGATCGGCGTCACGACCGACGGCGACGATGCCGGCGTTGCTGCCGAAGAAATCGGCCACAGAAGTCGTGCCAGCTTGGAGCGCGGCAAGCGGCGTCAACCCGGCCGCGACGAAAAAACCGAGTTCGTGATGCAGGGAAAATCCGGGAACGTTGAATACCTGCGGAGCGTCGGACCCGAGAAGCAGGCCGGCGCCGGCTTCGTGCAATGCCAGGATCAGCTTGCGCCGGATGGCAATTGCGCGCGCGCCGACTTCTGCGCTGAAACCGCGTTCGTTTCCCTGCCGCGTTTTGGATCGCGACCATTGTTCTACGGTTTTGCGGGGCATGTAGCGCATTTCTGGGCGATTGCGAAGTTCGACAGCCGTCTGCTGCGATACAACGTGCTCAAACAGTGCTTCGGTCGGCACGTTCCACGTGCCGGCCGCTGCAGTCTTCGCAGCGATATCGTCGATTCGCTCCTCGATCAGCTGATCGGCGAGCAGCACATCGAAGAATCCTCCGTAACCCCCTGTGGGATCCGAATCGGCAGGCAACAGCGCCGCGAAGTAACCGTCAAGATGATCTATGGTCGCCATGCCTGCGGCGAGCGCTCCCTCTACACCGATGGCGACCGGCACGTGGCCTGCGAATGGCATGTCGAGCTCGCTGGCTGCCGCCGCGATCAACTGATATTCGTGTGCACTCAGGCCAGGGTGAATTTTGATGAAATCATAGCCGGCGGCGTGCTGCGCCCGGACTTTTCGGACGCCGTCCGCCGGGCTGCTGACCGAATCGCCGTTCAGCGACGGACCCGATGTGATCAGCCTTGGCCCGAAAATCTCGCCGTCAAGCAGCTGTTGCCGCAGTTGCAGATGGGTCCTGTGACCCAGCATGCCGCGGATCGTTGTCACGCCATTCGCAACGAACAAGGTCAGTACTCTGCCCAGCTCCGGCGATCCAATAGGCGGCACGTGTGCGTGCATTTCCGCAAGTCCCGGCATCAGGAATCGATCGGTCCCGTCAATCACGGTCGCGTCTTGCGGTATGGGTGTTATGTCGACATCACCGATCGCCGTAATGGTGTCTCCTTCGACGATAACTGTTTGACCGGCGACAACGGTATCGGAAGTCATCGGCATGACATTGACGTTGACAAACGCCGTTGACGCCAGCGCCGTGGTGTTGAGCATGATTCCATAAACCGCGAGTACTAGTGGTTGTTTCATTGCAGGACCTTACTATGTCGAAATAGTGATGCTTTTGAGCGTCGCCTCGCTGACGTTGCCACCGCAGATGATGACACCGATTTTGCGTTGCCGCGTCAGATCAGGGCGCGCGAGCAGCGCTGCAATAGCGACGCCGGCAGCACCCTCGATAACATGTTCGTGGGCAGCCATATACTGTCGCATTGCCGCGGCGATCTCATTCTCGCTTACGAGTATAAAGTCGTCCACGATGTCACGACACAGCTCGAACGTAATGGAATCTGTTTCTATGCCCCCAGCCGTGCCATCGGATAGCGTCGCCCTGCTCGGCAATTCCAGTATGCGGCCGGCGCCGATCGATTTCGCCATGACCGCAGATGCCGAAGGCTGGCAACCGTAAATCCGCATAGCGGGGTTGTGTGTTTTCAGAACGCTGCCGACACCGCTGATCAGCCCTCCGCCGCCAACGGCGACAAACAACGTATCGATGTCGGCTGCCTGTACGGCAATTTCGACGCCGCAGGTACCCTGCCCGGCGATGACTTCCGGATCATTGTATGGCGGTACATATCGCATACCGTGCTCGGCTGCATATGCACGAGCATGGATCTCGGTGTCAAGCCCGTCAGTACCGAAAATCAGGACCTCGCCACCGTACTTTCTAATCGCGTCGATCTTTGCAGCAGAGGTGAATTCGGGGACGAATATGACGCCTGTGAGACCAAGCTTTTGCATTGCATAAGCAACTCCCGCTCCATGATTGCCGCTCGACGCTGCAACACAACCTTGCTTCCGCTGCTCATCCGAGAGTGTCATCAATCGGTTTGCGGCGCCGCGTAGCTTGAATGAACCAGTGTGTTGCAGATTCTCGAGTTTGAAGTAAACCTCAGCACCAGCTGCATCGCTGAATACAGGCGATCGGTCAAGCGGCGTCGTGTACACGATGTCGCCGATCCGATTCGCTGCCGCGTGAGCGGCAGCAGCCACCTGGTCAACGGATTGGGTCACCGCCCAAGCTTGCGCCAGCAGACGGAAGCTGACAAGTCCATCACGGGGAGTCGGTTTTGGCGAGTGTTTTAGAGATTCTGCGTGCCGAATGTATCGCAACTGTCGGGATCACCGCTCGAGAGACCGGTACGGAACCATCGCTGCCGTTGCGCGCTCGTGCCGTGAGTAAATGACTCAGGCGCTACCGTACCGCGGCTTTGCTTCTGCAACCGGTCATCACCGATCGCGCTTGCGGCATTGAGAGCTTCCTCGACATCACCAGCCTCGAGCGCAATACCGCGCGCGTTATCGGCGCGATTTGCCCAGACACCGGCAAAACAGTCGGCCTGCAACTCAAGCCGAACCGACAGGCGGTTGGCCTCCGACTTGCCCAGACCACGCTGCAGCTTGCGCACTTCTCCCGAAATGCCGAGGAGGTTTTGCACATGATGACCAATTTCGTGAGCAATAACATATGCCTGGGCGAAGTCCCCCGGAGCCCGGTATCGAGTCCGCATGTCGTCGTAGAAACTGAGATCGATAAAGGCCTTCTGGTCGGCCGGGCAGTAGAAGGGGCCCATCGCCGCCTGACCCAGACCGCACGCTGATCGCGTTGCACCGCTGAAGAGCACGAGCGTCGGCGCATCATACTGCCTGCCGCGGCTTGCGAAGATGTCGCGCCACACGTCCTCGGTATCAGCAACTACAACCGATATCATGTCCGCAAGCGGGTCGTCTTTTAAGTCTTCGGCGCCTGGCCGGGTACCAGTTGTCGAGGCCGGCACGTTCGCCGTCTGCATGCCTTCGATCAGGAAGGATGGATCGATGCCAAAATAAAGCGCCGCCAGCACGAGCACAATCGTGCCAATCCCACCACCGAGCAGCCCACCGCGTGACCGGATGCCGCGTCGATCCTCGATATTCGTGCTTCGCCTGCCAGCGCGCCAGCGCATGTTCTGCTCCTGAAGTTTGCTACCCGGGCATTCTCGATCAATGCGCCCGGTTTTGACAAATTTGGGCCTCTGCGACGCAGCAATTTAACATTATATCTTTCTCCTGCCACTTCACATTGACACCGTATTCATCGCTGTGCAACGATGCTTTTTCGTATGCCAAAGGCACACCTGTCGAAAGGCGGGGTCGCAAAGCTACCGGTCTAAGGGAATGTCCTATGACAGCGGGGTTGCCGACACGACCTGCTCGTTGCCGATCGGATGATGAGCGCTAGTCACCGTGTCTTTGCCATTCTTTAAGAATGTTTTCGGGAGGCACGGATGCTCGCAGCGAAACTAAGCACCACAGGGCGATTTCGCCAACTCAAGATCAATGGTCCTGTCGAACTAAGGCCCACACATCTGAACGATTTGCGGAAATGCCTGGATCCCGCATCGAACGCCCCATTGCCAATCCGACCGCAAGGTTCTGGCACAGCGTCGACCGATTGCAACTTCAGCCATACCGGGACAACACTCCGCACCATCGGACTCGATCGGATCATCCGAATCGACCCTCACAGTTGCACGGTGACCGCCGAGGCGGGCGTTCCGCTTGACGCGCTCGTCGACGCACTTGCCGAAGAGGGGCTTGAACTGATCGGCGGATACGAATTGCAGGGCCGGACAGTCGGCGGCGCCGTTGCAGCACCGTGCTTCGGCCCATGTGTCGGCAGCAACGGTGGATATTTCTCGAGTCATGTGGTCGCGATGAAAGTCATTACGGCCGATGGTCGTCTATTGAACATCGAACCACAGAAGAAGAACCTGCTCGGTGCATTTCGCATGAGCTTTGGCTTGCTCGGCGTTATCTACGACGTGACGTTACGCGTGCGTCCGACACGTACTTTTTCGGCAAGCCACCGACGAGTAACGATCGACAAATTCGCAGAAATCGTTGACACGCTATCGAACAGCGATGTTGGCTTCAAATTCTACCTCATGCCATACCGTGACCGCGTTTATCTCGATCTTCGCCGTTATGACATGGAACCTGGCAACGCGTACAAGGTACCATGGAAGATAAAGGACTGGGGCGAGAGCACGGTCCTGCCGAATGTCTTCAGATCCCTAAACCGCGTCATGCCCATTCAGTCGGTTAAATACAATTTGATCGACACAATCAGTGAGGCGACACAGAGCCTTGTGAACTCGCGGCTCGTCTGTACTGGTACTAATGCGGCATCGCAATCCAACCAACACAAGAAAGCCGGGACGCGCGGCAGTTTCTATTCAACATGGTGCTTTCCGGCGGCAAGTTTTTCAGTCATCGTCAAAGCGTACCAGGAGTTCTGTGAGACGACTTACGCAAACACTGGATATCGTTGCGATATGCCTGCCGTCGGCTATCATCTGTGTCGTGACACGACGTCACCGTTGTCACCGTCGTTCGATGAATCGATGATCGCACTGACAACCGCATCAACTCAGTCAGAGGGCTGGGACGATTTCGTCATCGACATCGCGGAATTTGCTGAAAAGTGGGGAGGCACACCGTTGATAAGCCAGTCACGCGCACTACGTGCCGAGTACGCGATTCAGACCTACGCCAACCGCCTGGACTTCTTTCGCCGGACGCGCCGTCAGCTGGACCCGCAGAACAGGCTGCTCAGTCCATTCCTCGCGCAGTTCTGCCAATAGCAGCCGCGTCGGCCCTTCGCGAAACAGTCCACCGGGCGACCAGCAGCAGCGTCAGCAAGGTCACCCAGCCGAGCGAGCCGCCGCCATGCTGCTCTGTGACAACGATCGTTGTGCTGCCCCGCGGTGCGTCCCGGTCAGCGTCTTCAAGCTGCAGGAACGCCAGCGCTGATGTGTCGTTGGGCCCGAAGCTCGCGACGAATGAATCATCGTAAGTGTCGAATAACTCGATCAGCAAATCGTAGCTGCCGCTGGGATAGCCGGACACGAGCTCTGTCACGATAACGTACTCGTCGTCGGACGATGCTCCAAAGATGCTGAAATTATCAGTGACTGCGTATTCATTCCATGAACCACCGTCGAGGCTCAGGTAAACGACCGCATACACTTCAGCGAATTCGTAATACGTATCGGCGTCGAATAACAGGTCAATGCCATGATAATAACCATCGCGGTCGTGGTCATTGAAGAGAACAACGTCGGCGCGATAGAACCAGAAGTCCGTGTTCGGCGACTGCGCTGCAGTCGCTGAGGTCTTCATCTGACCACGCGATGCTGTCTTCGCTGATTGCTCATGCTGCGTCGTCAGCGCCGGGAATTCATCCTGGGATACCGCACCTGAATCGCCACGCTCACGTTGCGATTTTGTGAATTGCGTCGTTACCGACACACGCTTTTCGCCCGCGTCTGTCCCGACATCGGCCTGTGCCATAACAGCTGCCGAACCGGCAAGGAACATAGCCGCAACCAGGAATGATATCTGCCTGTGCACACAATTTACGTTCACCATTTTCCTGTCCTCGTTTCCCGCTTCTTGTGATTCATTTAACAGGCATTTCGATGAATCGCGGCTGAACCTGCGGGTGTCCGTGCAAGGCCACGCGATGCTGTTCAGCTGTTATTAATTTTCGTGCTATGAAGTTCAGAAGCGGTTCAGGTACAGGGACAAGATTCGCCGAGCAGGGCCATCGCTTTCCTGCTTCCGGGCCTCGCCGGACAGCCCTCGTTATCGGGTTCATTGGCGTGTTAATCATCCTGCGACCCGGTGGTGGCGGCATTTCGTTCGCTGCTCTCGCCGTATTGATTGCGGCGTTATGTCATGCGCGCTCTGCAATCACGGCTCGCAGCGATTGAAAGCGGCTACGCGATGTCGTTGTATCTCGCAAGCGGACCGATGACCATATCGGCATGGCAGTGGGATTGCCGGTTATCTGATCCGGGATGAGATCCCGGACCGCTGGGTCGTCATCAGCGCGACGACAATCATTGCGTCGGACTTATACGTCGTGCACCGCGCGATTGGCAGCGTCTTGTCGACGCGGTACATGCGGGCTGTGACCGCCAGAATTGCGGCGGCGCGGTGGCGGCGTTAGTCGACTTCCCCGGCACTGAGCCCCGCAAGCTCGGCCGGCGTTACCTGTAGCGCCTCCGCCACGCGGTTAAAGAAATCGATCTCCAGCACGCTGACGCTCTTATCGCTCCTGAACACGTCTGCAAGTGCATTCACTGTCGCCACGCGGTCTTTGACCGCCATCTTCTTACGCACGCTCGCCAGATACTTGCGCAATGTTGCTTCCGCATACAGCTCTGCCCTGGCCGCAACACGAATGTCGGCGCTGCTCACGTCCTCACCGGTATGCTGCTTGATGATATCCCGGATCCTGTCGACTTCGACGGTCTGTATATTGATATCGGCGTCGGCCGCCCTTGCCAGTGTCATGACTAGCACTTCCTTGAACAGCTCGTTCTTCGCGTCCTCGCTCACGTCCGAGCCGCTGAAGATTTTCAATACGTTTTTAAGATCTGCGATTGCCATTATGGTCTCACTTTTCGTCTTGTTATTGCGGTATGGTTGCCGCCAGGCCGACATGTAGCCGAGTATACACGGCCTTTGCCGCCAGAATCATCGTGTCGTGGCCATTACCTGCCCCTGCCGCATCGGCTGTCGTCGCCAGTAGGTCAGGGATCGCCACAACCATTCGACGGGTCCAAACCGATAGCGGCTGAGCCACCAGGGGCTCAGGTACAGCTGCAAAGCAATTACGACGACGACGAATCCCATCTGCCAGAAGCGTGGAATCTCGCTGTAGAGACCGAGGCCGTAACCGTAGAATATGCTCGTCAGAATAACCGAATGCATCAGGTAGTTGGTCAGTGCCATACGGCCGACGGCGGCAAATCGCTGCATGAGGCGCGGCACAAAACCTGTCTTGATGATGAGCATTACGGTCCCGATATGTCCCAATGCAACGATGATGCTGCCGAAATAATTAGTGATTCCGCCGACTCTGAATACGTACGCGGGATTGAAGTCATGCGCATGAAGATCGATGCCGCTGAATACAGTCAATGGCAGCCCCAGAGCATAGCCCCCCACCATTAACTTGCGATAGAAATCGGCTGAGCGCTCAGCGGACAGAATACCCAGCTTCATCAATGCCATGCCGATCAACATCAGAGCGGTGACCCGCCAAATACCAAAAAAGAAAACCATGAATACCTGCATCGTTGCCACGAGCGGGACCCGATGCTCGAGAATGTCGATGTAGCTACCTTTGTGGATTAAGACATCTTTTTGCAGGTCTTCTTCGGTCGGCGACATGAAAACCCGGGTTGCTTCCCAGTCTTCGAGCACTTTCTCCTGCTCCGCGGTCAACGTCTCGCCGGCGTCCCGTAACTCTGTAATTTCGGCAACCCGTGCCTTGGTTTTGTCGACGTAAATCGCATTGCCGTAGGAAAAACCGAGCGCCACCGGCAATAACAGGCACGCGATGATAACCAGGGTGCGCGGCGTGCGGTTTCTGAACAGGTACGCGAGCATGCCGATGGCAGCGTAAATAAACAGGATGTCACCGAACCAGATCAGATAGCCATGAACGGCACCGAGCAGCAGCAGCCATAATTGCCTGCGGTAATAGATGCGGCCATATTTCGCGCCGCTGGCTTGCGCCCGGCCCGTCAGCAATATCACGCCCGCCCCGAACAGCATGGCGAAGATACTCAGGAATTTCTGATCGAAGAAAAAGTGTGTGAAAAACCACGTGCCAAGATTCAGCGGATCGGTACCGCCCATCACGAGTGGGTTGGAATAGGCCATGAATGGCATCGCGAACGCATAGATGTTCATCACGAGAATGCCAAGGATCGCCACGCCGCGGAGAATATCGAGGCTGGCAATGCGCTCGGCGCCCGTGACCGGGCCTGCTATAACAGGTGCTTCACGGTCTGTGCTCTTATCGGACTCTACATCGCTCATCGCGATTTCCGTGTTTTTGTTGGTATTTGAGGGCCCGGTTTTGCTGACCGAGCTGCTTATCATAACGCATCATAATATGTTTTTATACGCTTGTTTTTGTGAGGTATTTCACTTGGCATCGGACAAATTTCGCGACATACTGCGCTCAGGCCAACAACATGAAAGGAGGTGATCCATGTCTAGTGAGATATCAAAGGTGTTGAGAAAACCGTTGGGTCTTGAGTGGATATTGGAGCAACCTTCCCAAACCCTCTGACCAGCGTTTTCCAATACTGATCTCACGAAGGGCCGCTCTTGAGCGGCCCTTCCAGTTTGACGAGCTGCCGCTCTTGAGCGGCCCTTCCAGTTTGACGAGCTGCCGCTCTTGAGCGGCCCTTCCAGTTTGACGAGCCGCCGCTCTTGAGCGGCCCTTCCAGTTTGACGAGCCGCCGCTCTTGAGCGGCTCTTCAATACGAGCGATATCGTAATCAAGCAGGCCGTCGAAGATCTCGTTTCGTCGATTAGCCCCGTCTTTCTTGTAGTTTGTTGGTCCGGCATCGAACCGAAGTAGATCGAGCATAGACGAGCCACGATGAATCGCGGCTCAGCCCAGGGCCTGCCATCAAGCAAGAATATCTTCGATAGCGTTAAGCGCCTGGTCGACCTCCTCGAGACTGTTGTAGTGCACTGCGCCAATGCGCACGGCGCCACCCGTTTCGAGGATGCCGAGAGCTTTGGCGGCCTCGACTGCGTAGTTGTGACCGCTCCAGGCGAAGATATTTCGCTTTGCCAGTTCTTCTGCGATCAGCGACGGCGCGCGACGATTAGCAGTGAACGATACCGTAGACACGCGGCGATTCAGCGCATCGGGCGCCGTTAAGCCGAGCACCCGGATACCGGAAATACTCTGCAGCCCGTCAATCAGCCGCGCCGCGAGAATTTTCTCGTGCGCAAACATGTATTCGAACGCAGCGCGTATCTTCTGGCTACGGCCGACAGAGTCGCCGGATGCAGCGCCCGCTTCGCCTGCCATCGTCGCACCAATCCACGCAAAATAGTCTACCGCCGCAGCGGTACCGGCCATGCCTTCATGGCTCTGCGTACCCGGCTCGAAACACCAGGGCAGCTCAGCAGGCGCTGGACGTACCCGGTATGGCTCAAGCTCCTCGAGCACCTCGCGACGGCCCCACAGAATGCCCTGGTGCGGGCCGAAAAACTTGTAGGCGGAACAGACGAGAAAATCGCAGCCGATGCGTTGCACGTCGGTGGCGACGTGCGGCGCTGATTGCACGGCATCGATGTAGGTCCAGGCGCCGGCATCACGCGCTTTCGCGCATATCGTCTCAACGTCGTTGATTGTGCCCGTCAGGTTGCTCGCGGCGCCGACACAGACGAGTCGCGTGCGCTTGTTCAACAAGTCATCGAGTCTGGCCAGGTCGAACTCAAACGTGTCCGTGTCGAACGGCAACCAGCGGATCTTCAGGCCGTGATCCCGGGCGAGCAGGACCCACGGTTCAACGTTTGCGTCATGATCCATTCGCGACACTATGATCTCGTCGCCCGCGTTTAACATGCGGCCAATCGATCGCGACACGTGGAACGTGATGCTCGTCATATTCTGGCCGAAGATGATCTCGTCGGACGATGCGGCATTGACGAAATCGACCATCGCGTTGCGGGCTTCATGCGCAATCGCCGTAGCCAGCTCAGAAGTGCGGAAGAAGCCACCTATGTTCGCGTTTGCGTGTAGCAGGCAATCCGCCATCCGCTCGGCGACCTGCCGCGGTACCTGGGTGCCGGCAGGATTATCGAAATAGACGCGGGACATACCGTGATCTGTATCCGACAGGGCGGGAAACTGATCACGGACTACGGCGAGATCGAATTGTGTTCGCGTTGCATTGTCAGCGACAAGCATCTCTTTACTCTGGTTAAGCCGGGCAATAGACCGCGTGGATTATTCCTGCGAATTGCCGCCCCATTTTTCTCGGTGGGCATCTTCAGCACGCTGACGAACCTTCGCATGTCGCCGCGTTAATAATAAGGAAGCGGGATCACAGACCTCTGCCTTGATGAGTCCGAGGTCGCTCGCAGCATCGAACAAACTCGGATACCAGCGCTCCCAGTTTGGCAACAGTTGTTCGACCTGCTCGCGAAGAGTCATGCACGCAATGTAACCGAGCACTGCGCTCGTGACAACGCGTGTGCCGCAACCGCGATTACTCCTCTAGCATACGGATGCTGAGCATGCCGATTACGAGCAGCATAGCGCCAAGCAAGACGATCGGTAGTTGCGGAATCGCGGTGACCGGAGCCGCAAGCAGATCATTTGGCACGATGCTCAGCAATCTCGAAACAATCACTATGAGCTGCAGAGCGGGCTTCATCGCGATAGCGCCGCCGATCAATATCGCCGTCGGCAGCGTCAAACGCCTGATCCAGATGCGCCGCCGGATACGCCGAATAATGTTGTCGCTGAAACCGTTGTCAGTAATCGGCTCGGAATCAAACATCGTCTCGAGCAAGCGATCCTCAGCGTCTCTGAACTTGTCAGCCATATTGATAATCTTTGATGTCAAAATTCGTCCTGATCTTTTCCTTGCCGCGATGAATTACGGACTTGATTGTACCGACAGGCTGTCCTGTCGCCTCGCCGATTTCCCGATGGGAGAGCCCGCAGGCATATGACATAATCATGATTGCACGCTCTTCCTCTGTTAGTACCGCGAGGAGCTTGTCGAGATCAGACACTTCAATCGCATCCCGAGTGTAGCTCCGCCCTTCTGTCTCCGCGATATGCCCCGCCTCGTCGAGTATCTCGGCATAGCGTTTCGAACGCCGTTTTGACTGCAGGAACGTCGTGTAAGCAACCTTTAGCAGCCAGCCGATGAACGAGCCTGTTCCGGAAAAGGTCTGCAACTTGTCCCAGGCATGCAGGAAGCAGTCCTGCGCGAGATCGTCGGCCATCGTCAGGTCCCCCGTCAGTTTGCGCAGGAAATTTCTTACCTGCGACTGGTGGCGGCGGATCAGCTCGCCGAACGCTGCCGTATCCTGTGCGGATACGGCCATTGCAACGAGGTGGTGATCCTCTCCATCCAGTCGTGTTGCCGTTGGCGTTATGATCCGCGCTCCGTGTAACGCCACATGATCATGTAGGCGATGCCGATGGCGAACGGAAACGCGGCACCGGCCAAAGTACCCTGCAGCGTATGGCCCGTCGGGTCCGGTACTGCCAGACCGCAAAGCGCGAGGCCCAGGGCTATCGCGAGCCAGATCAACGCCAGACGCAGATCTTTGTCTTTCGGCGCCTGCGGGTTACCGAGACGATCGATGATTTCCGGGGTCAGTTCCTGGCCCTTGTCGATCGCGGTACGGATCGTCTTTTGCATCTCGCCGCGCATTCGATATCGAAACCAGAAAAACAGGCACAACACGATTGTGAGCCCCGCGAGCATCGAAATAGGTACAAGTTCTCCTGCCACTGTATTCACTCCAAAATGAAGGTTTCTGCTAATCGAGCAGTTCTCAAGATATTGATGTCTGTGGGACGGGATTTGGATGCAACGTCATAACAGTTTGTATTTAAGCGAATTTATTGGGCAAAGCAGGGCAGTGAAGCGGATTATCCGGCTCCTTGAGGGTCATATGGGCGGCGCCCCCGGTCAACCAAAGCAGAGACGCAACGTTAAACTGCAATGGTAGTCGCCAGGGACCGAGCCTGCATGAGAATTGATGCCGTCATTGCCGCTAATCGCTTCGGGCTGGGCGCCCGGCCCGGTGACTTCACTCTCGTTGATCGCAACCCGAGGTCGTGGCTGCTCGATCAGCTACAGGGACCGTCACGACTATCGGCGGATCTCAACGATCTGCCGCATTCGGCCGACGTATTGGTCAAAGTCCAGGATTTGCGCCGCGAGCAACGACAGCAGCAACGCCGAGCCGACGCTGAACCGGCTCCCGAGTTCGTGAAGCGATACGGCCGCACGGTCCGCAACCACTACATCGATCAGACTAAAGCGCGTTATCGTTCGGCAGCGGCCAGCGAATATCCGTTCCATGAACGTCTCGTGCATTTCTGGTCGAATCATTTCGCCGTCTCGGCTGATAAACAGCCTATCCCAGCGATCGCAGGACTCTATGAGCAAGAGGCGATCCGCCCCAACATCACAGGCAAGTTTGCGGATCTCCTCATTGCCGTCGAACAGCATCCGGCGATGATCCTGTACCTCGATAATCAGCGCTCGGTCGGGCCCGGTTCGACGCTGGGCCGTCGCGCGAACAGGCGTGGGAATGGTCGCAACGTAGGCTTAAACGAGAACCTCGCCCGGGAAATCCTTGAACTGCACACGCTTGGCGTCGATGGCGGCTACACCCAGGAGGACGTGACGACTTTCGCCAAGGTCATTACGGGTTGGTCGATCGGCGGCACGAATGATAACGGTCGGTTTGCCGACGGTGATCCGGGCCGGTTCGAGTTTCGTGAAGCCATACATGAGCCCGGCGCCCAGGAAGTGGTCGGCAGACGTTACTCGCAGACGGGCGTGGAGCAGGGTGAGGCCGTACTAAGAGACCTTGCCACACATCCGTCGACGGCGAGGTTCATAGCCACAAAACTCGTGCGTCACTTTGCTGCCGACGATCCACCACTGCAGCTCGTAGACAAACTCGCAACAACTTACCTGGAAACCGGTGGCGACCTCGCATCCGTCTATGCAGCGCTCGTCGCGGCGCAGGAACCATGGACAAGCACGTTCGGCAAATACAAGACGCCGCATGATTTCTTGATTTCAACATTTCGCGCGTTCAATCACGTACCCGACGACTCGCGTTTTGTCATCGGTGCGCTCGACCTCATGGGCCAGACACCGTTTCGTCCCGGTTCGCCTGCAGGCTGGCCGGATACTGCTGAACAGTGGGGTGGCGCTGATGCACTGTACAAACGTATTGAGTGGTGTAACACGGTGGCCCGTGTCGTCGGTTCGCGGGCGAATCCGGTCGAGCTTGGCGATGCCGTACTCGGACCTGCCCTGGCCGCCTCCACGCGCAAGGCAATATCACGGGCGGAAAGCACGGTCCAGGGAATGACTCTGTTGCTCGCTTCACCCGAGTTCCAACGGAGATAGGCGTGATTACGAGACGGGACATACTCAGAATCACGGGCTTCGGCGCCCTCGCGACGGCCTTGCCGGCAGTCGTGCTCGCCAAGGCGGACACGAACTCGCGCCTGGTGCTCGTCATACTGCGGGGGGCCGCCGACGGCCTTGCACTCGCCGCGCCATACGGGGATGGCAACTACCGCAAAATGCGTGGCGAACTCGCGCTGCCTGCTCCAGGGCAGGAAGGTGGCCTCTACAAGCTCGACGGCCTGTTCGGCCTGCATCCAGCTTTGGCCGGTGTCTACAGCGAGTACCAGAAAAACCAGGCGCTGATCGTGCATGCAATCGCGAGCCCCTATCGGGAACGATCACACTTCGACGGTCAGGACGTCCTCGAGAACGGCGCGGCCGGCGTTGGCGAATTGCGCGACGGCTGGTTGAATCGCGCACTCGCACCGCTGGGGGGCTCACTGGGCGACGAAGTCGCCATCGCAATGGCACAGAACACGCCACTTATACTACGCGGTGACAATTCGGTCACCAGCTGGGCGCCGTCGCAGTTGCCCGATGCCGACGACAGCACATTGCGTCGGCTGCAGGATCTGTATGCAGACGACCCGTTTTTCGCAACGCGCCTGGCGCAGGCGCTCAAGTCACAGGAAATTGCCGCCGACCAGCAAGGTATGCAGAGGATGTCCAGGCGGGGCAACGATGCGCAACAAATGCGCACGATGATGCAGGCAACTGCGAATTTCCTGACCGCTGAAGATGGCCCGCGCATTGCGGTACTCGAATCCGGCGGCTGGGACACACACGCGAACCAGGGCGCATCGACGGGTGCGCTGGCAAATCGGCTTGCCGGTCTCGACGATGGCCTCACCACCCTGCGTGACGGTCTCGGTGCAAGCTGGTCTGACACTATCGTGGTGGTCGTTACCGAGTTCGGCCGCACCGTGCAGGTCAACGGCACGCGCGGTACCGACCACGGTACTGCCGCGGCGGCGATGCTGCTCGGTGGCGCGCTCAGAGGCGGTCGGGTGCTGGCTGACTGGCCGGGTCTGGGCGGTTCGGATCTTCACGATGGACGCGATCTCAGGCCCACAGCCGACGCGCGCAGCCTGTTCAAGGGGATTCTGGCCGAGCACCTGAAAATACCGGATTCTCTGCTCGAGAGCACGGTGTTCCCGGACAGCGCAGCAGCCAGGCCGATGCGAGATTTGATAAAGACTTAAACCCGATCGAACATCCGCGACGTTAGTAACGGGCATGGACGCTGTTGCCCGTAAACAGGACCCCCGCTGTTATCAGATCCTTGTACTGAGCCTGCTGCTCGGCTACGGCATATTTGGGCTGGAATTCGGAATCCATTGGCAAAATGCTGTTGCCATTGTTCTGTCGGCCCAGATCGCGCAGTTCATCGGCACGCGCGCGGCCGGTCTCGACAGATTCGATCCGCTCAGCGCCTTGATAACTTCTCTGTCACTGACGCTGTTATTGCGCACTGATGATGTTGCGCTCGCGGCGCTTGCGGCGGTCATCGCGATCGGCAGCAAATTCCTTGTTCGGGCTCGCGGCAAACACATTTTCAATCCGGCGAACGTTGCGCTCGTCAGCTTGATGCTGCTGACTGATGCTGCCTGGGTCTCCTCTGGTCAGTGGGGCAGTGCTGCCATCGGGTCGCTTGCACTCGCCTGTCTTGGCTGCCTCGTTCTGACGCGCGCCAAACGCGCCGAGACGACGATCGCGTTTATCGTTACTTACTCGCTGCTGCTAGTTGGACGCGCGCTGTGGCTCGACGATCCGCTGGGCATCCCTCTGCATCAACTGCAAAACGGGGCGTTGCTGATCTTCGCGTTTTTCATGATTTCTGATCCGAAGACGTCGCCGAATACACCTGTTGGCCGTGCCCTGTTCGGAGCACTCGTTGCCGGCGTCGCATACGCGATCCAGTACGTCTTCTATCAACCAAACGGGCCGATTCTCGCGTTAATCATGATGGCACCACTCGTGCCCCTGATCGACGTGCTGATACGCGGTCAGATTTATCGATGGGACCTGCCAGGCGGTGCACCACCTGGCCAAACTAAAGGAGTTTTCTGATGCGAATCCTGATTACCGTTTTGGCGGCCGTCGTTACGGTTGCAATTAGCACTACTGCGCAAGCGTTTTGCGGTTTCTATGTTGCGCGAGCTGATACGAGTTTGTTCAACCGCGCATCCCAAGTTGTGCTCGTTCGCGATGGCGATCGAACGGTCATCACGATGGCCAACGACTTCCAGGGCGATGTCAAGGATTTTGCGGTCGTAGTCCCGGTACCGACTTTCATCGAACGCGAGCAGATTAACGTCGCGGATAACGCTTTAATCGAACATCTCGATGCCTACACAGCACCGCGGCTCGTCGAATATCACGATCCCGATCCCTGCATTCGCTATGAGATGATGCAGGAGATGGACGCACGCAATGCGCTGCCATCGTCAATGGGAGATCTTAAGGCCGTGGGCCGGTCACGTGGCGTAACGATCGAAGCGAGCTACACCGTGGGCGAGTACGACATCCTGATCCTGTCCGCCGAGGAAAGCGATGGCCTTATTCAGTGGCTGAATGAAAACGGTTACCGCATCCCGAAAGGCGCCAGACGCGTCGTCGACAGCTACCTCAGACAAGACATGCGTTTCTTTGTCGCCAAGGTCAACCTTGCGGAACAATCGAAGCTTGGGTTCTCGACGCTGCGGCCACTGCAGGTCGCTTACGAGAGCAACAAGTTCATGTTGCCGATCCGTCTGGGCACGCTGAACGCAAACGGCAAGCAGGAGCTGTACGTGTACGCTCTGACTCGCACGGGCCGCGTTGAGACGACCAACTATCGGACTGTCAAACTACCAAGTAACAACGAGGTCCCCGAGTTCGTACAGAGCGAGTTCGCCGACTTCTATCGCGCCATGTTTGCCAGACAAACAGAGGAACAGAATGGGCGGGCTGTGTTCCTCGAATATGCCTGGGACATGGCCTGGTGCGACCCGTGTGCGGCAGATCCGCTAAGCACGGAAGAACTGCGTCGCCTCGGTGTGTTCTGGATCGACAATCAGCAAAACCGTCGAATCGCCCCGGGGCAGGCGCAGAACGTTTTCGTTACCCGCCTGCACCTGCGCTATGACCGGCAACACTTTCCGGAAGACCTGATGTTCCAGGAAACCGGCGACCGGCAAAATTTCCAGGGCCGCTACGTCATCCGCCGTCCCTGGAAGGGCGCAATCGGTTGCGACGCTACGCAATACAAAACCGCCGTGCGCGAGCGACAGGAACGCGAGGCACAGACAGTTGCAAACCTGACGGGATGGAACATCAATGAAATCCGCCGCAAGATCCCTTTCTTCGACGGCGTAACACCGCCGTCCGAAGACGTACCGTGGTGGAAGCGAATCTGGCAGTAGGGCGTCTCTTGTGTTCCCGTTCTTGTCCCGGCCATATGGCCGGGCCTTTTTTATCGGTAGCGGCTGAGAATTTTTTTCAGTTCTTTCTTACCGGGATGCAGCGTGTTGAGTGGCAGCCCGGCTAACGGCGTGTCGACGTTGCCCATAAGATCGTGCATCTCTTTGCGCGACTCGTCGATATACAGGAGCCCCGTCGTGATTTCGCCCGCATTGAAATGATCGCGGAGAAACTTGAATGACACCGCGCGACTCGTCGGGTCGTAATCCTTATTGAGCTTGCGTAGCACGATCTTGCTGCCATCGTGCATCTCGACTGGCATCGCCGCTCCTTCTCCGTAAGCGGCCTTGATCTCGGCGGCCGGCGGGATGAAATCGGCGTCAACGACATGATGATAGAACCGCCGCGTGTGCGCGTAACTTTTCGTCGAACCCTCATGATCGTTAAATGTCACGCAAGGGCTGATGACATCGACGAGCGCAAAACCGTCATGCATCAAAGCGCCCTGGATCAGGGGCACGAGCTGTTCTTTGTCCCCGGAAAAACTTCGCGCGATGTACGTAGCGCCCAGGCTCAATGCCGTGCTAACCGGATCGATAGGCTCCTGCTGATTCGGCAAACCCTTTTTCGGCAGCGTGCCGATATCGGCAGATGCCGAGAACTGGCCTTTGGTAAGGCCATACACGCCGTTGTTCTCGATTATGTAGCACATGTTCAGGTTGCGTCGGATCGCGTGCACGAACTGGCCGGCGCCGATCGATAACGAATCGCCATCGCCCGAAACTCCGATATAAATCAGGTTGCGATTTGCTGCATTTGCTCCCGTCGTCACCGACGGCATGCGCCCGTGGACCGAGTTGAATCCATGTGACTGACTGACGAAATACGCCGGCGTCTTCGACGAGCACCCGATGCCACTCATTTTCGCGAGCATGTGGGGCTCGATGCTGAGTTCGAATACAGCCTGGATGATCGCAGCCGTGACCGAATCGTGACCGCACCCCGCACACAAGGTCGACACGGTGCCCTCGTAGTCACGCGCCGTCAGGCCGAGCTTGTTGCGCGGCATATTGGGATGCGCGACGTTGGGCTTCGTTATGTAACTCATATTCCCACTCTCTCGAGCGTCCTAAGCCGCCCGCCCTCTGGAGATGTTCTCGAGCACTTTCTTGACCACAAAGCCCGGGTTCAGCGGCATGCCATTATAGTGCAGCAGAGGTACGAGTTTTGCGGGATCCATGTCGCAATCTAAAATAAGCAGCGAACGTAATTGCGCATCACGATTCTGTTCCACGACGTAGACGACGTCGTGCTTATCGACAAACTCCTTGATTGCGTCGCTGAACGGAAATGCGCGTGCCCGGCAATAATTCAGCGCTATGCTTTGTGCAGCGAGCCTGTCTAGTGCTTCCACGCACGCACCGTGACCGCTTCCGACCGTCAATAAGGCCGCCTTATTAAAGTTCGAGTAACGAATCTCGGGTTCCGGCAGCATCGCCCGAGCCGTTTCCCACTTGATGAGCAGGCGGTCGATGACCTCCTGGTACTCGTCGGAGTCCTCGGTGTAACCGCCGTATTTCGAGTGCCCCGATCCGCGGGTAAAATATGCGCCCTTCGGGTGCTTGCCGGGCAACGTCCGATACGGAATACCGTCGCCGTCAACGTCGAGATAGCGATGGAAATGTTCCAACTCTTCGAGTTCCTCGATGGATAGCACCTTGCCCCGGTCGGGCACTTTAGTCTCGTCGAACTCGAACTCCGGCACCATCCAGTCGTTCATGCCGATATCTAGGTCGGATAACACCATGACAGGTGTTTGCAGGCGCTCGGCAAAATCGAACGCAGACTGCGCCATGTAGAAGCACTCATTAGGGTCGGCGGGAAACAGCAAGACGTGCTTTGTGTCACCATGTGATGCATACGCGCAGCTCAGGATGTCTCCCTGCTGCGTCCTTGTCGGCATTCCGGTCGAAGGACCCGTTCGCTGAACGTTGAAAATCACCGCCGGTATTTCCGCGTAATAGGCGAATCCGATGAACTCGGTCATCAGCGATATGCCCGGTCCGCTCGTCGGCGTGAAAGATCGCGCACCATTCCAGCTTGCGCCAAGTACCATGCCGATCGCCGCAAGTTCATCCTCGGCCTGGATGATGCAGTAGGTCCGCTTGCCGGTATCCGGGTCGATACGATATTTCTGGCAGAAGGAACGAAACGCATCCATCAGCGATGTCGACGGTGTGATCGGATACCAGGCGCCCACAGTCGCGCCGGCGTACAAGCAGCCCAGTCCCGCGGCGGTATTACCGTCGATGACGATGTGACCCTGCGTCCCTTGCATCGCCTCGACCTTACTCGGCAGCGGACATACGAAATTCTCCTCGGCGTAGTCGTAGCCGAGGTGAATCGCCTGCATGTTTGACTCAATCATGTGTCTCTTGTCGGCAAACGTCTCTTCGAGCAGTGCCTTGATGATCTCGAGATCGATTTCGAGAAACGCGGCCAGAGCGCCGACATAAGCGATGTTCTTCATCAGGATGCGCGCCCGTGCACCGTCGAAAAGCTCATTACACATTCTCGACAACGGAATGCCGAACACGGTGATGTCATCGCGATGCAGTACTTTTTTCCGCGGCCACGTTGAGTCATAAAGCAGCCAGCCACCGGCTCCAACCTCGGCCAGATCACGTTTGTAAGTCTGCGCATTCATCGCGACCATCAGATCGACGCGATCGGAACGCGATTGATACCCATCACCAGTCACGCGAATCTCGTACCAGGTGGGCAATCCCTGAATGTTGGAGGGGAAGTAGTTCTTACCGACGACAGGAATGCCCATGCGGAATATTGACTTCATCAACAGGCCATTAGCGCTGGCCGATCCGGTGCCATTGACCGTAGCGATTTTGATAACTATGTCGTTGACGATTGCCACTAATGGTTCCTGCCTAGGCTGCGGTGTCGTGCGTGCGCGGTCGAGCTCGCTCTTCGGACGCCTCGTCACTCGCATACGGGATCATTACCGTGGATTTCTGCATATCCCAGGCTCCGGTCGGACAACGTTCTGCGCACAGCCCGCAGTGCACGCACAAGTCCTCATCCTTGACCATGACGCGACTGGTTTGTGGAAGATCTTCGGACACATACAATGCCTGGTCCAGGTTATCCGCCGGTGCATTCAGTCTCGCGCGCAGATCTGCCTCGTCGCCATTCTCGGTGATCGTCAAGCAGTTCACCGGGCAAATATCGATGCAGGCATCACACTCAATACATAGCTTGGCGGCAAACACGGTCTGGATATCGCAGTTCAGGCACCGCTCGACTTCCTGCATCGCCTGCTCCGCCGTGAATCCCAGTTCGACTTCGATATCGAGTTTCTTGAAGCGCTCCTTTAGATCGACGTGCGGCATCAGTCGTCGCGCCGCAGGATCGTAGTCGTTCGAATAGCTCCACTCGTGCATGCCCATCTTCTGGCTGGAGAGATTCATACCCATCGGCAGGCGCTCGTACAGCGATTCGCCCTGGCAATGCTTGTGGATGGATATGGCCGCCTCGTGACCGTGCGCAACGGCCCAGATTATGTTCTTGGGACCAAAAGCCGAATCTCCGCCGAAAAACACTCCCTCGCGCGAGCACATCATCGTCGTCTCATCGATAACCGGGCATTCCCAATCGTTAAACTCGATTCCGATGTCTCTCTCGATCCAGGGAAACGCGTTTTCCTGGCCAATTGCGAGAATTACATCGTCACACGGGATCGTGGTCTCGCCGACGACCTTGCCGCGATCGATGCGACCGTCATCATCGATCGTGTACTCCATCAACTCGAAATTCATTCCGACCAGCTTGCCTTTCTCAATAACGAACTCTTTCGGAGAGTGGTTGACGAGTATCTCGACATTTTCTTCTTCGGCGTCTTCGAGTTCCCAGTCCGATGCCTTGAAGAAGCCACGTGGCTTGCGCGCCATCACCTTGACGTCTTCGGCGCCAAGGCGCAGCGAAGTTCTGCAGCAATCCATTGCGGTATTGCCGACACCAATAATTAATACGCGCTTGCCAATCTTCTCGATATGATCAAAGGCAACTGACTCGAGCCAGTCGATGCCGATGTGAATTTTTTCGCTGTCATAGCGCCCGGGAATCTCCAGGTTCTTGCCGCGAGGTGCACCGCTACCGACGAATATCGCATCGTAGCCCTCATCGAGCAGCGCTTTCATACTGTCGATGCGGTGATTAAGCTTGAGATCGACGCCCATGTCGACGATATAACCGATCTCCTCGTCCAGCACCTCGGGGGGTAACCGGAATTGTGGAATGTTGGTGCGCATCAGCCCACCCGCCGTATCCAGCGCTTCGAAAATCGTCACCGCGTATCCCAGCGGCCGCAGGTCGTTCGCTACAGTCAGCGAAGCGCATCCGGCACCGATCAGGGCGACTCTATTGCCGTTGTCTTTGGTGGCACCCTTCGGCAGGCGATCCCTTATATCGTCGCGGTGATCGGCAGCGACCCGTTTTAAGCGACAGATCGCCACTGGCCGTTCCTCCACACGGCGGCGTCTGCACGCAGGCTCGCACGGCCGGTCGCATACGCGTCCGAGGATGCCCGGGAAAACGTTCGACTCGCGGTTCTTGATGTACGCGTCGCTGAAACGACCCTGTGCGATCAGGCGAATATACTCGGGAACGTCGGTATGCGCGGGACAGGCCCACTGACAGTCGACGACTTTGTGAAAGTAATCCGGATTGGAAGTATCAGTCGGTTTCATATCCATGATATGCCGGCTGCTCTCCTCCAGTCGACATACTGTCCGATCCTGTCTTGGGAGCTAGCATAACGGGATCGAACGGAAAGTAAACAGTTATCGTGATCTGTCGAAATCGAGCGGTTGGCCGGCCATTACGCCTGAGATTATTCCATCCCGGTAGGCGACTTCACCATTGATAATCGTTGTATCGATAGTCGTGGAAAACTTGTGGCCCTCGAACGGCGACCAGCCGCACTTGTAAAGCACCTTGGCGCTGTCAACAGTGCAAGGCCGGTTTTGATCGACGATTACCAGGTCGGCAAACCAGCCTTCACGAATATAACCACGTTGCTTCACGCCGAATATATCTGCGGGCGCATGACTGCATCGCTCGACAAGCAACTCGAGACTGATCTCGCCGCGCTTGGCGAGATCGAATAGTGTCAATACGGCATGTTGCACGAGAGGCAGCCCGGCCGGCGCTTTGAAATACGTGTTGTTCTTCTCGTTCAATGTGTGCGGCGCATGATCCGTTGCAATGATATCGATTCGGCCGTCATTGACCGCCGCGATCAACGCCTGCCGATCATTGACCGTCTTTATCGCCGGATTGCATTTGATGCGCGTACCAAGTTCCGCATAATGAGACTCGTCGAACCAAAGGTGATGCACACACACTTCCGCAGTAATTCGCTTCTCGGAGCGATGTGTGGTCTCGAACAAGCCCATTTCGATGGCCGTCGTCAAATGCAGTACGTGCAACAGGGCGTCGTAACGTTTCGCTAGTTCTACCGCGAAACTCGACGATGTCAGGCAGGCATTCGCAGACCGGATTTGTGGATGTTCAGACATCGGCACATCCTCGCCAAACTCCTTTCTCGCGTGCGCTTCGTTGTCCCAGATCGTGGGCGAGTGCTCGCAATGCGTGGCAATCATCAGCGGTGCCTGCGCGAATATTTCCTCCAGCGTGTCCGGATCGTCGACCAGCATGTCGCCTGTCGATGCGCCCATAAACACTTTGATGCCGCAGGCTTCGCCGACCTCGAGTTGCCGAATCTCGTCGAGATTGTGATTCGTTGCACCGAAATAGAAACCGTAATTCGCGGTACACCGCCCGGCGGCGATGCGATACTTGTCAGCGAGCGCCTTACGGGTTGTCGTCTGCGGATCGACGTTCGGCATATCCATGAAACTCGTGACGCCACCTGCCGCGGCCGCTGCGGATTCCGTGGCCAAATCACCTTTGTGCGTCAGACCGGGCTCACGAAAGTGCACCTGATCATCGATCATGCCTGGAATCAGGTAACAACCATGCGCATCGATAACTTCGACGTCATTGCCTGCCGCAATACCGCTGTCGATCTTCTCGATTCTCTGGCCTTTAACCAGCACATCGGCTTCGCGGATCTCGCCCTCATTAATCAGGCGCGCGTTGGTAATTAGCAATTTATTCAATCCAGCCTTCCTGTCGAGCCGCATGCAGAGCGAACCGCCACGATGGAGTGCGGAAGTATGCGAGGGTTACGCGTCAATTGCCATGCACGACCGAGTTTATCGAGTATCAAAGCGGCAGGACCGGGATTTGCGAGGTTTGCGAAGGTGTGCGATAACCGAATCTCAACTGGAACTCCGGGTAATCGATGACTGACTACGTCAAACAAATCGAAGACGCACACGTATACGAAGTGGCGATCGAGTCGCCGCTCGAGCTCGCGCGTAATTTGTCGACCCGGCTAAAAAACCATGTATGGCTCAAGCGCGAAGACCTGCAACCCGTGTTCTCCTTCAAATTGCGCGGCGCGTACAACAAACTCGCTTCGCTCTCCGCCGGCGAGCTGGCTAACGGCGTGATCTGTAGCTCCGCCGGCAACCACGCGCAAGGCGTGGCGCTCGCCGCGCGGCAACGCGGTGCTCGTGCCGTCATCGTCATGCCGATTACCACCCCGTCAATCAAGGTATCCGCTGTTCGGTCGTTGGGCGGTGAGGTCGTTTTATTTGGCGACAATTACGACGAGGCATATGCTCAGGCTCGCATCCTCGAAAAAGAGCAGGGCCTGGTATTTATCCATCCGTTCGACGACCCGGTCGTCATAGCAGGACAAGGCACGATCGGCGCCGAGATTCTGCGCCAGGCGCTAGATGAGATCGATGCGATATTTGTACCGATTGGTGGCGGCGGGCTTATTGCCGGAATCGCTACATACGTCAAGTCCCTGCGCCCCGACATTCGCATAATTGGTGTCGAGCCCGAGGATTCCGCCGCAATGCTTGAATCACTCGCGGCCGGCCAACCCGTGACGCTCGATCACGTTGGAATATTCGCTGACGGCGTGGCCGTTAAGCGCGTCGGTGACGAGACATTTCGCCTTTGCCAGCAGTATGTTGACCAAATCATCACCGTGGATACAGACGAGATTTGCGCGGGCATCCGCGACATTTTCGAGGACACGCGGTCAATCGTCGAGCCTGCAGGCGGCCTGGCGATCGCCGGCATGAAAAAATACGTCGCGGAGAATAAGGTCGAGAACAAGTCATTGGTGACCATTAACTGCGGTGCAAACGTGAACTTCGATCGGTTGCGTCACATCGCCGAACGCGCGGCTGTCGGTGAGCACGCCGAGATGCTACTTGCCGTCGAAATCCCCGAGGAGCCAGGCAGTTTCCGCAGGTTCTGCGAAACGATCGGACGCCGCGGTATTACCGAATTCAATTATCGCTACAGCGACAAAAAAAACGCCCACATCTTCGTCGGCATCCAGCTTACCGAAGGCATTGATGAACACCGCAAAATTATCGCGATATTGCGGGAAGCCGGTTATACGGTTGAGGATTTGAGCGACAACGAGATGGCCAAGCTGCACGTGCGGCACATGGTGGGCGGGCGCTCACCGGGGATTGCCAACGAGCGCTTGTTTCGCTTCGAATTTCCCGAACGGCCCGGGGCGTTACTCGACTTCCTGCAGGCCATCGGTACGAACTGGAATATCAGCTTGTTCCATTATCGCAACCATGGCTCGGATTACGGACGCATTCTTGCGGGGATCGACGTGCCCGAAGAAGAGAGGGACGAGCTCGAGGCGCATCTTGGCGATCTCGGCTACCCACATTGGGAAGAGAGCCATAATCCCGCCTACGAGATGTTTCTGTCCTGAAATACCTAGTCGCGAAAGGACGGATCGATCCGATCCAGCTTGCGCAGCAACCCGGGCCAGACAAGTCGTCCGCCGAGACCTTTGGTAACCTGCTCGGCCTGTGCCTGGATGCCGGCGACGATCGGCTGCGGAACCTTTAATAGTTCGCCACCGCCCGCCTGAGCGAGTACCTGTATCTGACAGGCGGTCTCGAGCATGTACATCATCAGGAAGGCGTCCGCGACTGTCTCACCCGTCGTCAGCAGGCCGTGATTGCGTAGCATCAATGCCGCGTGGTTGCCGAGATCGGCGACGAGGCGCGGCTTCTCGTCGTCATTAAGTGCGACACCCTCATAATCGTGATAGCCGAGAGTCACGTAGGAAAACAGCGACGTCTGGGATATCGGTAACAGACCGTCAGCCTGCGCAGAGACAGCAATACCGGCTTTCGTGTGCGTATGCAGCACGCAGCCCACGTCGTGCCGGGCCTCGTGCACAGCGCTGTGAATGACAAAGCCCGCTGGATTGACCATATGTGGGGATTCGAGAACCTTGCTGCCCTCGAGATCGACCTTGACCAGGCTGCTCGCGGTCATTTCCTCGAACAACATGCCGTAGGCGTTAATCAGAAAATGTTCGTCGGGGCCCGGTACGCGCGCCGAGACATGGGTGAATACAAGATCGTCCCAGCCGTGCATCGCAATCAAGCGGTAACAAGCCGCCAGATCGACACGGACCTGCCACTCCTCGTCCGTCACCCGGTGACGAACGGCGCTATCCTCGGTCATCGGTACCTCCCCTGCCATCTGGTTTCAGCCGCAACTTTAATTCCGGAATATGCCGGGCCATTTTTCCAAATTCAATGCAACGTTTCGCGCGCCCCGTGCATCAAAACTACGAAGATAAACGCAAACAAACCTAAATCCCTTATGCTGTTTGTTTCGTTGCGACTGGCGGTGGCCTTGTGCCACCGCCTTTTTTGTCGGCATCGGGTGTCCGTTTCCGACCCGGAGCGGGCACTGCGGCCATTCATATTTGTGGAATACTTTTTCTCGGCTTGATCGATCCGGGACTCTTTTTCGTTATCATTCGGGCAAACTTTCCTGATCAAGTCCTTGTACTGCCACTTTCAGCCGCTCGATCACTTCATCGGTAAGGATCAGCTCCATGACACCGGGCTGCTCAATGCGTGTTCCCCAGCGCAGATCTTCCGGTCTTTTTCTCCGAAACTGCCGTGCGGCCTCCGCAAACTTGTCGACGCAAAGATCGAGCGAGTTGTATGGCCCGCTTCTTTTCGACCAGGTGCACGCATACAGACCGACTACTGGCGTTCCTACTGCGTTCGCGATATGTACCGGGCCGGAATCCGGCGACAACAGGATGTCGGCCCGCGCCAATAAAGCCAGCGACTGAGGCAATGTGTCCTTGCCAATGAGATTGATCGCCTCGTTGGCCATCGATTGCTCGATCGCTCTGCCCATCGAGGCCTCGAGCTCACTTTGACCGCCCGTCAGCGCGACACACATATCGAGACGGTCGATCGCGTAGTCAGCCACCGCGGCATATCGATCTGCCAGCCAGTTGCGGTGTGGGTGTCCCGAACACGGCGATATCAGCAGGGTCCTCCGGTCAACAGGCAGCTTTGCGTTCGCGAACGCAGCATTTTCTTCGCTAATCGGAAAATTCCATACCGGTTCGTCAGCGTCCAGTCCGAGCGTACGTGCGAACGACAGGTGTCCCTGAACCTGGTGCTCGTGCTTCGTTGCCGGAATCGAGTGCGTCATAAACAGCAAATGGCAGTCGCGCGCCCGTGCCTTGTCCCAGCCAAGTTTGATATCGGCATTAACGCAGGCGCCGGCAAGATTCGCCCTTGCCGATGTCTGCATTTGAATCATGACGTCGAATCTCTCGTCGGCGAGCTGCCGCCTCAGACCACGGTAGCCGCGCCATCCGGCCTTCTTATCTATAACGACGAATCGAACGCCATTCAGCACCGACAGCAATCGATGTTCCGTCCTTGCGCAAATCCACGTAATTTGAGTTTCCGGCCAGAAGCGTTGGATAGCTCGCAACACTGGCACAGCATGCGTTACGTCGCCCAGCGCAGACAAACGAACAATGCATAACTTTTTCGGCGGAGTTGTGAGCGGTAGCATCGAACTTACTGACTCGAAGATTTCTGCATTATAATCAGAGGCCCAACCCGGAGGTCATCGGAATGCTGGAAGTTTATGACGAGTCACGGCTTAGCGAGGCCGGTCCGGACGATCTGTCTGATGCGCTCGAACGTGGCGCAATCGTTTACTTTCCGCGATCGCCGGTCCCGTTGCCGGCCGATGATGATCTTGATTTTTTTCGCGAACAGCTTCCTGAGCTGCTAAAGCTGAAGAATATCAGTTATCACCCCGAAGCCGACCACGTGCGTGGATTGGATACCGATGATGAGACTGTGGCAAAACGCGTACACGATGTTCTTGTCACCATGAGTAATGACATCGCAGGCTTCCTCACAAGAACTGCTCCGAGACTGACGGAAGACTGGCAAGTCGGAACGTGCAGCTTCCGTCCGATTGAGGAGAAAGGCCGAAACCTCAAACCACATGCCAGCAACGAGCTCGTGCATATCGATGCTGGTGCGTACGGGGCCACTAATGGTGCTCGAATTCTTCGCTTTTTTGTCAACGTCAATCCCGTTGAGGATCGGGTTTGGGCGACGAAGGGCACTTTCCCGGAACTGTATCGTCGCTACGGGGCGCCCGCGAAGATCAAACCAGAACGCGTGACTAAGAACTATTTGCACAAGCGTCCATGGGACCATCTGCGCACCGGAGTTGTAAATGGCCTGTCATCTGTCGGCTTGCCAATGGCCAAGGTTCTCGATTCGTCTCCGTATGACCGCGTCATGCGCCAGTTTCACAATTTTATGAAAGACACTCCGTCATTTCAGGAAGACCCCCTCGGCCATGAGGAATTGAGATTTCCCCCATATTCGGCATGGGCGGTTTTTACTGACATGGTTAGTCATGCAGTCTTGTCCGGGCAATTCTGTTTCGTGCATACGAGCATTATTCAGCTCAGCAATTGCCGGATGCCGGAACTCGCGCCATACAATATCTTGCGCGGCTCCACCGCCTGATAATTTCGAATACATCGCGTGACGTGTAGCAGCAAGCTACGCTCATGCTGCTTTCAGTTTGCGGCACATTGGTATGCGTCTTTATTTTGAGCCTCATTCGAATCGAATAGCGCATTGACAAAGTCGCTGCACATGCGCTCGATAAGGTAGCGAGCTACCACATCTCGCGCAGTCTTGATGCAACGTCGAGCTGCTTGTCCGTCTGCGGTATCAGGCGACCCGACTCCGATTCCATGCGACCATGAAATTCGCGCTGCATCGTGGCAAGTAATGCGTCCGTCATGAATCGACTACGGGCGCCATAGACATGCTTGTCGCCATGACGGCGTTGTTGTGTCACGTGGTATTTGAGCGGCGCGATCAGCGCCAGCGATTGTTTGGCACGAGTTATCGCAACGTACAGTAGCCGCCTCTCCTCCTCGATCATCTCCGGCTGGCCGGTCGCAAACTCGGAGGGGAAGTTACCGTCGGCGACATTCAGCACGTAAACCGCTTGCCATTCCTGGCCCTTGGCGGAATGCACAGTCGACAGGATCAGATAATCCTCGTCCAGATACGGATCACCGGCCAGATCGCCGGCAGCTGCAGGTGGATCGAGCGTCAGCTCGGTCAGAAACCGCTCACGTGTCGGGTAGCGGCCCGAAATCTGCTCGAGCTGCTCGAGGTCGGCCTCGCGTGTGTCGATCGCGTCATATATACGTTCGAGCTGCGGTTGGTACCAACGCCTTACCTCTGTCAATTGCGCCTGCCAGCCGCTGTCGTCGGCTTCCGCCGCCGACAACGATTCCAGCAGTGCGCAGAAGTTACTCCAATCGCCTACGGCCGCCGCAGGCGGTCGAAATACGCGCAGTGCTGCGAACATGAACTCGGCAGACGCCAATGTCTCGAAGCAGCGCGCGGCATTGGCCGGGCCCATTCCGGGCAATAACTTGAGGACGCGAAATGCAGCAACTTCGTTTTTTGGATTCTCCGCCCACTTGAGTACCGACAGCACGTCCTTGACGTGGCCCGATTCGAGAAACTTGAGGCCACCATACTTTACGTACGGAATGTTTCGGCGTACCAGCTCCAGCTCCAGCCGATCACTGTGATGCGAACCGCGAAACAATACGGCCTGATCTTTAAGTCGCATCCCGGTCTCGCGGTTTTCGAGAACTCTGGCAACGACGAAATCGGCCTCGGCATCGATGTCTTCGACTGTCACGTAACTCGGTCGCGCACCGCCCTTGCGAGCGGAGAACAGATGTTTGCGGTATTGCCGTTCGCTCTCGGCGATCAGGCGGTTTGCAGAATCGAGAATTGCTTGTGTAGAGCGATAATTTTCCTCGAGCGATATGATCTCGGCGCTCGGTGTGAACTGGTCGGGGAAACCGAGTATGTTCTCGACCTCGGCTGCCCGAAACGAAAAAATCGACTGCGCATCGTCGCCAACGACGGTTACACCATTCCCATAGGGTTTCAATGCGCGCAGAACTTGTGCCTGAATCAGATTCGTATCCTGATACTCATCGACGAGAACATGATCGAACGCGGAACCGATCTCTGTCGCAAACTCCGGTTCCGCGACGAGATGCGCCCAGTATATGAGCAGATCATCGTAGTCCAGTGCCTGGCTTTGTTGCTTGCGCAGCACGTAATGCCTGAACAACTCGCGCAGTTCGGTTTCCCAGTCCTGGCACCAAGGGTAGGTTTCCCTCAAGACGTCGGCGAGTGGCTTCTGCGAGTTGACGCAGCGCGAGTAGATAGCGAGGCACGTGTCTTTTTTTGGAAAGCGGCGCGCGGTCTTGGATAAGGCCAGTTCGTGGCGTGTGATATCGATCACGTCCGCGGCATCGCCGCGATCCAGCACCGAGAAACCCGGATCGAGTCCGACGTTGGCCGCATAACGCCGCAGCAGCCGATTCGCGATCGAATGAAACGTGCCGGACCATGGCAATACGCCAGCTGGCAAAGCGCTCCAATCGTCGCCCGCGAGCGCGCGTCTAACGATTGCGTCAACCCGCCGCGTCATTTCCTGGGCCGCGCGGCGTGTGAACGTCAGCAACAGGATGCGCTCGGGACTGACGCCGCAAATAATCAGGTGCGCAACGCGATGTGCGAGTGTCATCGTCTTGCCTGTACCGGCGCCGGCGATGACGAGTAAAGGGCCGGCTCGAAATGTCCTTGCGGCGTCAAATTCGCCGTACTCTGCAGCCTGACGTTGTGCCGGATTCAGTGTTTCCAGATAATCGTCGCTGCGCGGAGCTGATTGCACTGTGTTGTCTCCCTGAGTTATCTGTATTTTTATACAGTACTGGATGAATTTACAAGTGCGGGGACCTAAGCGCCTGATTGCCGTCGTGATGTTGCGACACGATTTTGAGGACGACCTCGTGTATAAGTCGTGACAGACCGTTACAAGGGCACGATTAGCAAGTTGACATGATCGAATGACGCCAGAAATCGCTTTCGTCCTCGGCGTCCTCGTCGTTTCGCTGATCCTGTTCATCAGCGAAATCATTCGCATGGATCTCGTCGCCCTGCTCGTGCTCGGCGCATTGGCCGTCCGGGGGCTGGTCGATGCCGATCAGGCGTTTGCGGGCTTCTCCAACAGTGCGGTCATCACTGTCTGGGCGATGTTCATTCTCAGCGAGGGTCTGACCCGCACCGGAATCGCCGACATCATCGGTCGCCAGGTTATGCGACTCGGTGGTCGTCGTGAAGTACCGATGATTCTCGTTATCATGATCACGGGTGCGGTGCTGTCCGCGTTTATGAATAACATCGGCGTCGCCGCGCTGATGTTGCCGGTCGTGGTCGAGGTAGCACGCCGCACGCGTATTGCCGCATCGCGCCTGTTAATGCCGCTCGCGTATTCGACCCTGCTCGGTGGTCTTATGACGCTCATCGGCACACCGCCCAATCTGCTGATCAGCGAATCGCTGACGCGCGGCGGCTATGCGCCGTTTGAGCTGTTCGATTTCACGCCCCTCGGCGGCGCCGTCATGGTCATCGGCGTACTCTTCGTTGCGCTGTTCGGGCGTCTGCTCCTGCCCAAACGTCGCGCCGAGCGCGGCCGGCATGTGAGCCAACGCAGCCTGCGCGCGCGGTACAAGCTGCACGAGCATACATTCATGCTGCGCGTGCCGAGCCATTCAGTGCTGGTGGGTCAGACGCTGGCAGACAGCCGAATTGGCTCCTCGACCGATCTGATCATTCTCGCATTGGTGCGTGAAGGCCGTAGTGAAACGCTGCCCAGCCGGCAAACGGTGCTGCGCGGCGGTGACGGCATCCTCGTTCAGGGTCGGCTCGATCAATTCCGCGAGCTGCGCCGTTGGAGCGATCTTGTCATCGAACGGGAGGCACCGGTACTCAAGTCGATGGTGGCAGCGAAAGTTGCCTACGCCGAAGTGACAATCGCGGAGACCTCTCCGCTCGTTTCGGAACTCGTGCGTCATGCGGCGTTTCGTACACGCTTTAACGTCGCGGTCGTCGGGCTGCGTCGCGGTGACCGTTATCGCCTGACCAACCTCGCCTACGTGCCACTGAGACAGAACGAGCGCGTCCTCGTCCAGGGCGAAATCGAGGCGCTTGAGCAACTCGAAAAATTCTCCGACTTCACCGATGTCGAGGTTCTGAGTCCCGAACGACTCGTCAAGGAATATCACACCGAAGAACGCATGTTCGTCGTGCGTCTACCCAAGTCAAGTGGTCTTGTCGGCGCAACTCTGAGCAAGAGCCGCCTCGCCGATGTTTTCGACTTTCGTGTCGTCGCGATTTTCCGCGAAGGCACGCTCCGCGTCATGCCGCGCGGCGACGAGGAACTTATCGGCGGCGACTTGCTGCTTATCGAGGGGCAGCTCCGTGATCTCCAGGTTCTGCGCGGTCTGCAGGAACTCGAGATCGAAACCAGCGTGCCCGCGCACCTGGGCGCATTCGAGTCCGAACGCCTGACATTGATGGACGCGACACTCGATCCGCGCAGCCGACTGGCCGGTCGCACGGTCGGTGAACTCAATTTCCGCGAACGCTATGGTATCGAGCTTGCTGGTATCTGGCGCGAAGGCGAAACCGTCGGCGCCGAACTCGCAAACGAACGTCTGCAAATCGGCGATGCGCTGTTGCTGCTCGGTCCGCGCGACCGGCTGCAACTACTAACCTCGGATTCGGACTTTCTGATCCTGACGCCGCTCGGTCAGGAACCGCCGGACACGCGGCGCGCGCCGCTTGCGGCGCTAATCATGTTCGGCGTCGTGATGTCTGTCATGCTCGGCTACACGCCGATCTCCATCGCCGCCGTGGTCGGCGGCAGTATCATGGTCTTGACGGGCTGCCTGAACATGGAACAGGCCTATCGAGCGATCGACTGGCGGGCGATTTTCCTGATCGCCGGAATGCTGCCGCTCGGTACCGCGATGCAGGAGACAGGGGCCGCAACCTATCTCGCGGGCCAGGTCATGGCGCTATTAGGCGACGCCGGCCCGTGGCCCGTCATCATGGGCCTCTACATCCTCACAGCCATGGCGACGATGATTATTCCGACGGCCGCACTGGTCGTACTGATGTCGCCGATCGTGCTTTCCGCAATGGGAGATATGGGGTTGCAGCCTGAAACCGCGATGATGGCGGTGGCGATGGCCGCATCGGCGAGTTTCACGAGCCCGATATCACACCCGGCGAACATCCTAGTCATGGGTCCGGGCAGTTATCGTTTCATTGACTACCTTAAAGTTGGTGTGCCACTAACGATTGTAGTATTCATTGCCGTCATGGTCTTGTTGCCGATAATCTGGCCATTGCAAGCCCTATGACGGGCCACGCAAAGGAACACGTGATATGTCCGACACTGTAGTCATCGCCGGCGCCGGTCACGCCGCAGGTCAGGTCGTCGCAACGTTAAAGCAAAAGCAGTATCCGGGCCGCATCGTGCTGCTTGGCGACGAACCTTACCTCCCCTACCAGCGCCCACCGCTATCCAAGAAGTACCTGGCCGGTGAACTTCCGGCCGAGAGACTGCACTTCAAGCCGAAATCCTTCTACGACGATCCGCGGATCGATACACGCCTGAGCACGCGCATCACCGGCATCGACCGCGATTCACATTCCGTCTTGACCGCTGAAGGGGACGCAGTCAAATACGACAAGCTCGTCCTGGCACTCGGTTCGCGAGTGCGTACCATTCCCGTAGCCGGATCCGAATTAGAAGGCGTGCATTATCTGCGCACGATCGCCGATGTGGACGCGATCCGCGCCGACCTGAGCCTGGGTAAGCGACTCGTCATCGTGGGCGCCGGTTATATCGGCCTGGAGGTCGCCGCTGTATGTCGTCAGCTCGGGCTCGACGTGACCGTTATTGAAATGGCCGAGCGCGTCATGAGCCGGGTGGTTTCACCGCAAGTCTCCGCCTTCTATGAAGAGCAACATTTCAGTTACGGCGTCAACTTGTTGCTCTCGACCGGGCTCGCCGCGTTTCACGGCGGCAACCGTGTCGAATCCGTCGAGACCCAGGACGGCCAGTCCCTGCCGGCCGACCTGGTCGTCGTCGGTGTCGGCATCGAACCTAATACCGAAATCGCGGCAGCGGCCGGACTCGAGGTCGACAACGGCATCGTTGTCAATGACCGGTGTGAGACCGCCGATTCTGATATCTCTGCCGTGGGCGATTGCAGCTCGCACCCGAATGCCATCTACGGGCGACGCATTCGGCTCGAATCTGTGCATAACGCGCTCGAACAGGCGAAGACCGCCGCCAGCAATATCTGCGGGGACGAGCTGCGCTACTCTCAGGTCCCGTGGTTCTGGTCCGACCAGTACGACCTGAAACTGCAGATTGCTGGCCTGTCGCAGGGATACGATGAAGTGATCATGCGTGGCGATCCCGCAAGTCATAGCTTTGCTTGCCTGTATCTCAGGGACGGGGTTCTCATTGCAGTCGACGCGATCAATGCGCCGCGCGAATTCATGCAGTCGAAACCCTTGATCGCCAGGCGGGCTATCATTGATCCGAAGCGGCTAGCTGACAATACGCTAGCGTTGCAGGACCTGGCCTGAACTATTCTGCCGCGGCGGATTGTAATGCGTCGCCGCGTGGAATCTCGATGGACAGTTCGCCCTGTATCGCGACCGGCCCATCTGCGACCGAGTATGCCTTTGCCGACCATGCTTCGACAGCCTCGGCGTCGAGCCCTTCGAGTTTGCCGCTGCCGCCGGCAACTTTGGCGGTCCTGAGCGCGCCCGGGCCGGATGTCATATTGCCACGCCAGGTCCCGCGCCAGTTGTCGCCCGAACTCCAGTGTGCCGGCACGACGACGTCACGCAGAAAACTCCAATAATTCTCAGTCTGCTCAACGAACAGACTACCGCGCTCGGGCAGATAGATATGCCATACACTGTCCACCAGTGCCTCGCCGTTGAGAATGTTCGTCCGCTCGGACTCGGATGAGAGCTTGATTCCGATACCGGCAGGTTCACCGCGGCTGTCTGCGAGCACCGTAGCCATCGCAGTGGTCAGGCGAATCGTTGGTTCCCAAAGCTGCTGAATCTTGCCAGGGTTTGGGTTTACCTGCGAGTTACCGTCGTTGGTATAGACAAGAGCATCCTTTGCAACGGCTGAGTAATTGAGACTGAGTATTTCGTTTTCGGTCACCGATATCGGAGTTAGATTGTTCTGTGACGTCAACGGGTTGTAGTACAAACCAGCGAGTAACAGGACAACGCCGACGATCATGCCAACGAGTAATGAGATCAGATACTTGATCACAGAACCTCCTCGTTGGCCGAAAATGTCGTCTTGAGTTCAATCCGGCCCGCGGGCGCCGACTCAGCTCCCGACGTCTCGGCGACCCATCGTTCCGTTATCGGACCCTGCAAGTTGCCGAATTCACGCGTGCCTGCCCGGAGATTACCGAGCCGATAACCACCCTCTTCCGCCTCCGGCCGCATCGTCATATAGACAGAACCGCGTGCTGGCAAGTGCAAAACCCACTCGACGATGTCGCTAGAGTCTTCGCTGATCGCCGCCATTCTGCTCGCGACACCGACAACGGCGTCTTTGCCATTACGTAGCTTGAAGAGTTCAGCCCGCAGACCGGCAAACACTTGATCGTCGGGCCAACGCAGGCCTGCGGGCAACGGCGGGCTTTGTCCCGGTACCCCGACCAGAATGCGGTCCATCGGCACATTGATGTGGAAAATTTCGGTATTGCCGACATTGGGGGCAACCGTGATCAGCGACTGCTCGCGATACTGATCAACGACGGGCACGTAATACAGTGCGGCGCCTGCTGCGATGATGCCGAGAATAATCCCCGCGATGAAGCTCTTGACCAAAGTGCCGATCCCCGAAAGGTGGATAAAACGCCGCTCAACCACGCGATGGTTGCCAAGTTTAGTTAAATCGGGCCTCGGGTCACACCATGCGCTTATCGAATTGTGACAGAACGCACACGAAACGCGCCTACTGCTGCAGAAAACAAGCCTGCAAGTGGTTAAATTTGATGGTGATTTCGCGTTGAAACGCGGCGTCCCACTGCCGGATTGGATCAATCTGAGGCAAAGTAGTTGGCCAGGTATTGATCCAGGCTGATTTGATCATTCGCTTCGATGTCGAGCTGCCGGGCAATAGACTGTTTCGCTTCGATTTCAAATTCCCGGTTTCGCTCCACCGACAAAGGCGTGATCGACGCGAAATAATCGCGGTGATCCTGGGCAGCGGATAGCGCGTAGTCGAAAAAACTGCAACCAGACTCGCGGAGATCAGTCAGCAACCGCGCTGAAGGCGTTGTATCTGCATCATCAATCATCGATTGCATTATACGCACGGCCTGCGCATAGCTATCGCCGCCCTCTCCGCGATCGATCAATTCTGCGATAGCCAGTACCTTGTCGAGAATCTCACCAGCCCATGCGCCGAGTGTCACCGCGCTACCGTCCCGTAATAATCGAAATTCCGGATCGCGGCCGCATGTCGCAGTATTCGTCTGGTTTTGCTTACTCTCGTCGAGTGTCCGGTCGTCAAACGTCGGGCTATCTTCAACGAGGCAATAGACAAGAAATGCCTCAATAAAGCGCATCGTATTCTGGCTAATTCCAGCCGGATCGCTGGCATTGATATCCAGCGAACGAATTTCGACGTACTCGACGCCTCCGCGCCGCAGCGCGGCAGTTGGCCGTTCACCTGATCTGGCAACACGCTTCGGCCGAATCGGACTGTAATACTCGTTTTCGATCTGCAGCCTGTTGGCATTCAGTTGACGGTATTTACCATCGACTTTCACGCCGATGCTTGCATACGCAGGCTCCGGGGTTCTGATCGCGCCACCGAGATCACGTATGTATTCACTGAGACTGTTGAGCGAGATGTTGATCCGTGCCTGATTCTGATTACTGTAGCCAAGATCACTCATACGCAGCGAAGTGGCATACGGCGCATACCATGTGTCGGCATTTAACTCCGGCATCTGCACTTCGTCGCTACCCGCAAATGACTTGCACATCGCGGGTGATGCACCGCACAGGTACAACACCAACCAACCGAAGCGTCGGAAGTTCCTGACAAGTCCCAGATACTGAGCAGACCGAAACTCTTCGTCCTCCTGGCCATCGGCCACATCGTGTCGATACACGGACCAAAAATGTTCGGGTAATGAATAGTTGAAATGCACGCCGGCGATCGTCTGCATATGCCTGCCATACCGGTGGCCGAGTCCGCGACGATAGATGGTCTTCATCTGTCCGACATTGGATGTGCCATAACGTGCCAGGGGAATTTGCGCATCTGCGGGAATCCGGCAGGGCATGCTGGTAACCCACAACAGCTCATCCTCAAGGTGTTTGTAGGTAAACTGGTGAATATCACAGAGAAATTGCAGCGCTTCCCACGTACTCGGCAAAGCCGGTGTGATGAATTCGAGTAACGCTTCCGAGAAATCCGTGGTGATATAACGATTAGTCAGGGCCGAACCGAGCGCTGCCGGATGTGCAGTGCGTGCCAGATTTCCGGCCGCATCGACGCGCAACGATTCTTTTTCGATGCCTCTCAGGGCACCTGTAAGCAGGGCACCGGATGCGGACACAAGGGCGCCGAGGCGCTTATCGAATCCTTGTTTCAAGTTTGTCTTCTCAGTCGACCGCAATGTGTTCGGACTGGCCTGCAGTTTTACCATAACAGCGCCCTAACCGCGCGCCCGGTGCGGTCGCGCAGCCGCGGCACTGACTTTGTGCCAATTCATCATTTCTTGCGGGCAGACAGGCCGGCAAGTCACAGCTGACTGCACTAATATAGTAATTACAGCGCCCCTGATATGGCGGATTACAAGTCATGAACATTGCCTTGGCCCGATTCCTGACCACGTCGGCTGCAACGCTGCTGGCATTGCTATTTGCAGAGCCGGCCGCGGCCCTGCGTTGCGGCAACAAGCTCGTCAAAGACGGCATGCACGAGCAACAGGTCATTGCCATTTGCGGCGAGCCAACGGCGGTACGCCATCTCGGCTACGCGCTGCGGAGCTTCGATCTTCGAGTGCGGCGTCGACTGTCCTCGGGGTTCACCGAGTATCGCTATCCGGGCTACAGATACTTCAGTCAGGAGGTAATCGTCACCGAATTCATTTATAACTTTGGGCCCCGCAAATTTATGCGTCGGCTCATTTTCGAAGGCGGTATGCTCGTCTCGATAGAGTCGATCGGCTATGGCTACCACGACACGAAGCGCTAAAAAAAACATAGTTACTTAACATGAATTCCTGCCAACAGTTACTATTCCTTATCGATCACCTACACTTATCCGGAGCTAAACCTGCATGGCTGATTCACGATTACGCCGATTGCGCGACCATTCGGCCGGTCCGGCAACCTTGATCAATGAAGGGTGCAAAATTTCGGGTCTTATCACGGGCAGTTGCGATTTTGTCGTCAGCGGAGAAATAGACGGCGACTGCGACGTGGGCGGCACCGTCACGCTATCCAAAAATGGCCTCTGGAATGGCACTATCAAAGCCGGCAACGTTATCGTCGCTGGTCATATCGAGGGCGACATCATTGCTGCCGGAAATGTCGAGATCACGAACACGGCGCGCATCACAGGAACCGTGGCAGGCGAGGCTATCGCGGTCGCCGAAGGCGCCGTCATCGAGGGCATCATGAATACGACCGGTAAGAGCGAACCGGTGAAATTTGTGGAAAAGCGTAAAGACGAATAAGCGCTGCTTTTGCATATTTGTTGCTATTTTCTCATATGTGGTATGACTGGCACGCGCCTGCCGTCAAAATCATCCACTCTGGAAATAATCAACAGCTCCATGGGCCCGGTGCTACACTGCGTCCAGATAGTGGATGTCGCGACTCCAGAGTCGCGGCGGCGGGACGGACATCGCGTCAGTGCTACGCTCATGACGCAGAATAACTAGAAAGGGCCTGCGGGCTGGCCGACCATGACCGGTCGACATGCTCCTGACGGGACTGCAGCACAGATGATTGGCAGCAAGATACCGCGATACCTCCTGATCGTGATCACGTTCGGCTTCGCCGTCGGCGCAATCATGTTGACGATGTTCTATGGTCAGTACCAGCGACTCAGCAATGAGATCCTGCTGGCTAGCGCAGCCGGACATCAGAGCTTCCTCGAGAGCGGCTTCGAGAGACGCGCTCGCGCGCAATTGCGCGCCGTTGCCGATGACCTGGCGTCCGAACCCACTAAGCTCGACGAAACTGCCCTGCTCGGTCTGTTGAACCGTGCCCTGGCCGAGGGCGAGTCGCTGCAGGGTTTGCGACTAAACGCCGATTTCGTTGGCGAACTCCAGGTTGGGCCTTTGCCCGCAACGGACGGCGCAGACACGGCGACCTGGTTGCCCGATGTTCTGGTCGTGAACTATCCGGTCACACTGGTCGACGATCAGGTCGCACTGTTGACTGCGGCATTTCGTCTCGACGAGTTGCGCTCCGAGACCGCCGCTTTCGCTCAGCGTCTCCGCGATCAACAGGCAGAGAGCCGCAGCGTAAGTTACCAATGGATCGGCCTGGGTACGGTAGTAACCGTGATGACTTTTAGCGTGTTCGTCTGGCTGATCATTCGCAAACAAACCAAGCGTATCCGCGCGCTGCGGGTACAGGCGGAGAAGCTCAAAGAGGCGGATTTCGGTGAACCTCTGCCGCAAAGCGCTGGGGACGAACTCGGCCAGCTCGCCGCCGTATTCAACGAAATGCGTGACCGGCTGCAGAAAACGACGATCTCGCGTGATTATGTCGACAGCATTTTTTCCGGGATGAATGAGGCGATCATCGTCACCGCAAGCGACGGCACGATAAAGCGCGTCAATAAAGCCACCACCATGCTACTAGGCTATGACGACGACGAGCTGATCGGTAATTCGATCGACTGCCTCGTTAATCGGCAAAAGACTCCGACCTTGGTTGATGAACGTAGCAGCGGGCGTCCGCAAGAAGCTTTCTTCGAGAGCAAGTTCGCCGAGACGATTCCGGTCTCCTATACGTGTTCGGTTATCGATGGGAGGGATGGTGATACCGAGGACAGAATATACGCGGCGCGGAATATAACCGAACGCCGCCGCGCAGAGCAGCGTATTCGTTACCTTGCGCGCATCGATGCGCTCACGAAGATCCCCAACCGCATGCAGTTTCAGCACCTGTTGCAGCAAGCGATTGCCCGCGCGCGACGTGCCAGCAAGCCGTTGTCCCTCTTTTACATAGACATAGATAACTTCAAAGAGATCAATGACACGTTTGGACATCTCGCCGGTGATGCGACACTTGAGACAGTGGCCAAACGATTGTCGGCTGCACTTCCGACAGAATCGGTCATCGGCAGGCTCGCCGGCGATGAATTTGCCGTTATCGTGCAGGGCCTGGGTCCTGACAGTAAAGATCAAAATACAACGGTCAGGCACGCAAGAACACTGCTCGATCGGCTAGCTGATCCGTTTTTCGTACAGGGCCACGAAGTGTTCATGACGGCGAGCATAGGCATTGCCTACTATCCGCGCGATGCGCACAACGTTATCGATCTCATTCGTAATGCGGACGCCGCACTCTATAGTGCCAAGAAATCCGGCGGCAACGTCGTCTCATATTACCTGCCCCAAATGAACGAGGCGGCCGTCGAGCGATTGATGACAAAGAGCAGGTTGAAACGCGCGTTTGAGAGAGACGAGTTGCTCGTGCATTATCAGCCAAAATACAATCTCGAAACAGGCGAGATTTTTGGCGCTGAGGCGCTCGTGCGCTGGGAGTTGCCCGATCGCGGCCTGATCCTGCCAGCCGACTTCATTCCAATCGCTGAGGAAACCAACCTTATTATCGAAATTGGCCAATGGGTTCTCGACAAGGTTTGCGAAGACTTTCGTGTTTGGCAGCATAGTGTATCTGCACCCGGTCGTGTATCTGTCAATCTGTCGCTTAGGCAGCTACGCCAACCGAACTTCATCGGTCAAATCAGCTCGATTCTGCGGGGCCACGAAGTGTCGCCGACGTCACTCGAACTGGAGATCACGGAAACAACGTTGATGGAAAATCCGAGCCGAACGATCAAGCTGCTCGATCAGTTATATGGTCTTGGTCTGCACCTTGCGATCGACGACTTCGGCACGGGTTATTCATCGCTCAGCGCATTGCAGCAGTTCCCGATCAGCACACTGAAAATCGACAAATCGTTTGTCCGTGATGTCGCAACCGATCCCGACGACGCGACAATCGTTAGTACGATTATTCAGATGGGCCGCAATCTGAAATTGGATGTTGTTGCCGAAGGCGTTGAGAATGAAGAGCAACTCAACTTTTTGCAAAAACTTGATTGCACATATGTGCAGGGGCTGTTGTTCGGTGACCCGATGAGTTCCGATAACTACCTAGAGCTGTTACTGGCGCAAAAAGAAGGGACGGATACGCACCGCGCTTTGTTCGCCTGATCCCCTGACTTCACCGTAAGTTGTTGAAATAATACCATATTTCGTATTGCTTCACTCTGCCGGGCCATCGTGCTTAAATTAGCCGACCATTTTTAACCGGTCTGCCGTCAGTTTGCGTGCCTGCGGACCACAACAGAAGTTAACGTAATGAATATTAAAACGACGATTGCGCTTGGCGGTTTGCTTTTGCTGGCCGCTCCACTGGCATTTGCCTGCGATTATCCCGAGCGCCCTTCGATCCCTGACGGGTCTACGGCCTCGAAGGATGAGATGCTTGCCGCAAAAGCCGACGTATCCACTTTTCTGGCGAGCGTGGACGAGTACCTTACCTGCCTCGAAGCAACCGAGAAGACAGCGGTTGCGGAATTGAAGAATCCGGATCCGTCCGAGTTGCAACGACGCGATGAAATGCTGAGCCAGAAATTCGATGCTGCAAATGACGAAAAGGCACTGGTTGGCGAACAGTTCAATCAGCAGGTGCGTGCCTACAATGCCGCGAGGCAAGCCGCTCAATAAAGTTATCGTAATCGCTTATAACGTCCGCTAATTCAGACCGCTGTCTCTAAAGTCTGTTGATCTCGCGACGCAGATCGTGCTTGTCTTCAGTTACGATGCGTTCGAGGACGCGAATTCGGTCTTCGAGTTCGTTAATACGCGAAAGTGTACTCTCCAGTTCGGCATCATTGTTTTTTTTCAGTGCCTTCGCCTTGGCAACCTTTTGTATAGTGTCCGCAATCACGACGATCGCGACAATTGCGAAAATGGCAAACCACATATTCATGAATGGTATCCCTTATCTTTTTACGCCCGTCTCACAGAATTCTACAAACTCGTCTCAAAGGTTTCTAAACTCTCTGTCGAGCTGATAGCGCGAGGACGTTACATATTTTTCTATCCTTGCAAGCCGCCGATCGAGCGACTTAAAACGACGCTTCACGTCACTCGCTGCTTGCGCTGGTGAAGAGCGCAACACCCGGCGAAACTCCGGGTCTGCCTGCTTTTCGTGTCTGTTCGACCGTGCCGGGACCAGAAAAACTGCAGCCAAATAGGCAAGTATCGTCATGGGCATGGCCATCAGAAACGCGATAAATACGAGCAAGCGTGTGGCGCGCAGATTGAAACCGAAATAATCTGCCAGGCCGGCGCATACGCCACCCAGTATTGCCTTGTCGGCATTACGATAAAATCCTCGTTGCGACGTCGTTGCGTATGTGCTCATGATCGACTCCAGTGGTCGCGGCCGTGGCGCCTCCAGAATTCATACTCGGGCCGGCTGCCCGAGTAGATCAGAGGCTTTTCCTGGATCAATAGCGTCGCGCCAATATAGATGGCGACCGTTAACCAGAAGAACAGAACCAGGCAGATGACGGCAATGATGCGGACCGTTGTCACGCGAAAGTTGAATCGATCGGCGATCCCTGCGCAGACACCGAAAATCCAGGCGTTTTCACGGTCACGGTAAAAACCACGAAGCGGACCGTAATCAATGTTCCACATACGTCGACTCATATCCCCTCCTTATTTTCGGCATGTCGTCGTCAAGAATCCGTTCGAGAGTTTCCAGCCGGTCATCCAGCCGCTGCGATAGCTGCCAGAGCTCCTCAAGCATCTGCTCATCATCGCACGAGTACTCTCGCGACTGCTTCCACTTTGTAATGAAGTGCAGCACGATGAATATCGGCAACGCAATGCACAGAATCAGCACCAGCGCAATCGTGAACAATGTCTCTACAGTCATGCCTAACCCTCAGCAGTCTGTTTCTGTTCTGCGGCAACACGCCGCTTCAGATCATCAAGTTCCTTATTCACGGACTCTTCAGCCTCGAGACTCGCAAACTCGTGATTAAGGTCCTTCGGCAAGCCCAGGTCATACGCTTCAACACGACCCTCGACATCATCAATGCGCCGCGTGTACTGCTCGAAGCGGATCATCGCGTCGTCGATCTTGTAATCATGAATTTTCTTTCTGGCCGCGAGACGACTGCTTGCTGTCTTGTGCCGGGCCAGCAGCGCCTTCTGCCGAGCCTTGGCGTCCTCAAGCTTGCTTTCGAGCTTGGCAATGTCCTCATTGAGCTTGCCCAACCCTTCGTCAACGGCCAGGTAATCCTGTTTAAGAAGCTCGCTCGCATTAGCAACACGCGACTTTTCGACCAGCGCCGCTTTCGCCAGGTCTTCGCGGCCCTTGCGTATCGCAAGCTCCGCCTTGTCATCCCAGTCCGTTATTTCGCGGTCCAGTGATTCGAGTTTGCGGTTCAGGTCTTTCTTGTCAGCGATCGATCGCGCAGCTGCCGAGCGGACTTCGACAAGCGTGTCCTCCATTTCCTGGATCATCAGCCTGACGATCTTCTCGGGGTCCTCTGCTTTGTCGAGAATCGCGTTGATGTTCGAGTTCACGATGTCTGAGAATCTCGTGAATATACCCATTAGTCTGTCCTCGCTATTGGTGAATCCTGCTTTAGTTGCTGCAGCATCCGTGCCAACCCCGTTCGTATTGTCATAATGCATTGTTTTTATTGGGTTTAAAGGATTTACGACGATATCCAACAGAGCGCCTAGAGCTAGCAATTTTCGCCAGTTTCTGGTTTTTTTTGCCAAATTTTGGTCAAATAGGCGCATGGCCGTCAGTCCACCGGAACAACAGATTATTGGCGAGGCGCCGGCGTTTCTCGAGATGCTTGAGCACGTCTCGCGCGCGGCACCGCTCAACAAACCCGTGCTCGTTGTCGGCGAGCGGGGTACGGGCAAAGAGCTCATCGCGTCACGCCTGCATTTCCTGTCGGATCGCTGGGAGCAACGCCTCGTCAAAGTCAACTGCGCGGCGGTAACCGAATCGATTCTGGAGTCGGAACTTTTCGGGCACGAGGCCGGCGCATTCACGGATGCGGCACGCACTCACATCGGCCACTTTGAACGTGCCGACGGCGGGACGCTGGTTCTCGATGAGCTCGCGACAATTTCCCTGCGCATGCAGGAGAAGATCCTGCGCGTCATCGAATACGGAGAGCTGCAAAGAGTCGGTGGCAGCCAAACCTTGCAGGTCGACGTGCGCATCGTCGGCTCGACAAACTCCGATTTACAGGCATTGTCCACCGAGGGTCGTTTCCGTGACGACCTGCTCGATCGGCTTGCGTTCGATGTCATCACAGTGCCGCCGCTTCGCGAACGCCTCGAGGATGTCATGCCTTTGGCCCATGCATTCGCCGTGAACATGGCGAGCGAGCTCAGACGCTCATATTTCCCGGGCTTCAGCCCGCGGGCTTCTTCGGCTCTCTTGAGACACTCGTGGCCTGGCAATGTGCGTGAATTGAAGAACTCGATCGAACGCTCCGTGTATCGCTCGGACGACCCGGACAGGCCGATTGCGAAAATAGCCTTCGACCCGTTTGATTCACCGTTCAAACTCGCAGACGCGCAAGTCGAACGGAGACATGCCACGGAGGTGAGACAGCCGCCGCTTCTGCCGGCCGATCTGAAGCAGCGGCTGCATGACACGGAACGGAATTTTCTGCACGCAGCACTCGAAAGGTCGCGCTTCAATCAGCGCATGGCGGCGGATCTGCTCGGGCTCAGCTACCACCAGTTCCGTGGCAAGCTACGCAAGCACGACATGTCGGGTCGTGCGCCAATCGAATCAGGTTGATCGGCAGTCAACTGTCGTCGCGATACCGTCTGACATAGATAGCAGCAGTCGTAAGCAGTCCGCAAACCACCACGCCGGCCCACAGCGACGGACTGGTAAGGAACTTCGCAATATCGAGATGCGCGAGCAGTCGTATGACTTCCTCGTTGACCTTCATCCGCTCCTCATCGAAGAAGCCTTCGAGATCCATGCCGCGAAACAGCGGCATCATCCCACCACGCCCGAACACGGCCTCAGCAAAAAAGGACGTCCTCAGGATAATCAATTCAATAAGGGGAACGAGGATGAGCGGCATGAAAGCCATAAGCAGCGGTGAGCGTTTGGTCCACGCTGACACGAACAGAAACCAGCCAATGAAAGGTGACATCCACAACGCGCTGGCAATAGTGACGATTAACGCGGCCATCCAGTTGTCAAGAAGCGCCACCGATCCCCAGACCAGGTGGCCTGCATCGCCGCCTTTGATAGCGATCCAGACGCTGGAAGCGATGAGGTTCGCTAGGTGAGTAACAATTATTGCCACAACCGTCACCAGCGGCAATAACACGATGGCCGTCAGTAGTTTCGAAATTACTGTCTCTGCATCGGTGACGGGCAAAGATCGCCAGAACAGAATACTCTTGTCTTTGCGCTCGGCATAAAGCGAGTCAAGCGCATAAAAGACGGTCAGGATCGCCAATGTAAACAGGAATATCCATGACGTCCCCAGAAAGAAGACCGTCATCGCCGCCTGACGCTCAGCGTCGCCCACAATATTGGACGCGCCCAGTATCGCCATTCTTACTTCACTGTCGAACGCTGAAACCGTAACCATACCGGCTATCGACAGCAGTGACATGATGATCGCCACGGCGGCGGGCGCCACGTAAATCGAACGGTGCTCCCAGATTTCGCGGCGGAGCAGTGCCAGCTGGTGCGCAATCATGTGGCGGCTCCTTTGACCTTGGCGACGAACAGGTCGGCTACCGCAGGCGTGTGAACGTCACCGAGCCCCTGCAGCTTTGCCCGTTCCACGCCTTCGAACAACATGACTTTTTTGCCAAACACATCCCGTTCGTAAATGGGTCCGATACGTCTGGCGGTTTCGGCATTCTCGCCAGCAGTACTCAATTCGGCAAACTGCTCTGGCAGTGATTCCATCGACGCATCCAACAGAATGCGTCCATCGTTGATAAACATGATATCGGTCAGCAGATTCTCGATTTCCTCAACCTGGTGAGTAGTGATCAAGATCGTCCGTTCACCGTCGAAATAATCATTCAACAAATTACCGTAAAACTCTTTGCGGAAGATGATGTCGAGTCCCAACGTCGGTTCATCGAGAACCAGTAACTTGGCATCGATTGCCGTAATGATCGACAGATGTAACTGGGTCACCATGCCTTTCGACAACTCTCTGACTTTGGCGTCGCGGCGTACTTTCGTACGCGCGAGTAACTCCTCTGCATGTGAACGCGAAAAATTCGGATGTACTGCCTGCATAAAGTCGAGTAATTGCGTAACTTGTATCCAGCGCGGCAATACAGCGACATCGGCGATGAAGCAGATATTTTGCATCAGTTTCTTGCGCTGCCTGAAAGGGTCGAGCCCGAGCACGGACAGCTGCCCGTCGCAATCGGTCAGACCAAGTACAGCCTTGAGAAGAGTCGTCTTGCCAGCACCGTTGGGCCCGATGAGGCCCATGATCTTACCTTTTTCGATTTCGAAACTAACATTGTCCACTGCGCGTACCGCGCCGAAGTGCTTGGAAACGCCGCTTGCGGTTACCAGGCTAGTCATTCGCGCCTCCCGCGTTAGCTGACTGATTGTTCTTCACCAGTAATTCGGTCGCGTCGAGTCCCAGACGCTCTATCGTTGCGAGCACCGCCGGCCACTCCTTTTCCATGAATCTCCGTCGCTCATCTCGAAGCAATCGTTCCTGCGCTCCGTCAGTCACGAACATGCCTCGGCCGCGCTTTTTCTCTACGAGTCCTTCATCGACGAGTTCCTGATAACCTTTTAGTACGGTCAATGGATTTAACCGATACTCGGCGGCGACATTGCGCACCGACGGCAGTGCATCGCCGTCGCCTAAGACGCCCTCGAGGATCATCGCAACGACGCGGTCGCGCAATTGACGATAGATCGGCAGGTCTTCACTCCATTTTGGATCCATGATTTATCCGTCAAAAAAGCGCCGGCCATATTGGCCGGCGCAACATATCCGTCGCTACTTTACTCGCCTTTGTGACGGAAACTGAAAGCACTGTGATGTCGCTTGCAAAGATCCTATCAATCATTCGTTTTCATTCTGATGCTGATTGCTTCGCGAATTGCGTCTCGCAAGGTGTCATCGATAACGACGTCAACAAATCGCTCAAGATCCAATTGGATCGCAACGTCGGCATGCAATATCGACGCATGCATCGCGGCCTCACCTTTTCCGACCAGCGTTGCCGGTGCGGACGCCTTATTGCTCTGCACCGTCTTGTTAACGGTTGCATCGGCTTGCCCGGCGATCAACGCCACGGCCAGCAGCAGCAGGATCGTGAGGCTTACAATCTCGTTCATGTATTGCCCCGTCAGGCCTTTCATTGATGTACTCCCCGGGTCTCGCCCTTAGTGAACTAGTGTTATAGTCAACTATAACACTAAAAATCAACATTGCAAGCCCCGCGGCCAACATTTAACCCGTTGTGACCGTGGCCAACGTTTATAGTCACAGTGATGTTAAAAGAATCGACTATATTTCAATGAGTTATAATTCTGAAACCGTCTTCCGCAGCGCCTGTTTACGGATCGGCAACTGCAATTGCCGGACCCGCTGGCCGTGCTAGCCGCCGCGCAATCGACAGCCGCGACGACGCTGTCGCTTTCGCGGGCTGCGGGGGTCGCCTATGCTCCGGCCATGGAATCTGCGCCCGAAGACAGCGCGCTGATGCTGCGTTACCGGGATGGCGACATGGCGGCCTTCGAGACGCTCTACCGACGCCACAACGATGCGCTGTATCGCTACCTGTTGCGGCATACCCGACACCGTGACAGCGCCGACGATGTGTTTCAGGAGGTCTGGGGTAAGATCATCCAGGCGCGTGCCAATTACCGACCAACCGCGAAATTCACAACGTATCTATACCGTGTGGCCCATAATTGCTTTATCGATTATGTGCGACGCAATAAGCGGCATATGCGCCCGGTCGACATTGATCTCGACGATCATCCGCATCCCGGCGATCAGCCCGAGGTTGTGACAGAACGCAGCCTCGCGCGACGTCGTCTCGATGCAGCATTACGAGAGCTGCCTGACGAACAGCGCGACACGTTTTTGCTGCGCGAAGAAGCCGGATTGAGCCTCGATCAGATCGCATTGATTACCGGCACAAATCGGGAAACTGCCAAAAGCCGGCTTCGTTATGCAGTCAATAAACTCCGGGCTGCTATTGCCGCACCGGCGGAGACATCATGACAAACGAGCGAGAACTTCCCCACAACGTCGATGCGACTGACGAACTGGTCGCGTCGACATACCGTGAGCTGGCCGACGAGCGTGCGCCCGATCATTTAAATAAGGCCATCCTGCGGCAGGCTGCGAGAGCCGCACGCCCGGCGTACGCCCGATCGATCCTATGGATGAAACCTGTCGCCTGGACGGCGACCGTTGCGATCTGTTTCGCGATCGTGCTGCAGGTTACGCAGCTACCCGAGCCTGACGGCGTGCCGATCAGTCTACCTGCAACGACCGTCATGCCGGATCCGGCTGCAATGGACAAACGCGCCGAAACCTCGCCCCCCGAACCGCCGGCATCGGGATTCACCCAGGGCCGATCGGAAAAACGCGCTAGCGAGGTGCCCGCAAAAGCCGGACCGGAGCAGTCGGCGGCAAGTCCGGCATCGATCGAAGCCGAGGCCGATGACACGACCGCCGCAAGGCAGCGGGTCAGCGAGCAGGACGCGGTACCTGAAGAGTCTCTGCCGTCGGGCGCTGCGGAATTCGAGTTACAGGATGCGGATATGCTGCGCCGCGCAGAAGACTTGGCGCGCCTGCAGTCCGGTAACGATCGGGAACCGGGACAAGCTGCCGCGACGGCGTTCGCATCGCGTGCCCTCTCAGCCAACGAGCCCGTGCAACACTGTGATGACGAGACAAGAGCGACGCCCGAATCCTGGTACGCGTGCATCACCTCACTGGAAGAAGCTGGTCTTGGCGAAGCAGCCAGGCAACAGCGCGAGCAGCTGGCTGCCGCTTTTCCCGATTTCGACATGCCCTGAGAACAATGCTCGGGCTGTGCCGTGGCGGGCCCCGAGTGCTAGAATCCCCGGCCCCGAATAGGATAAAAAGCGGCCTCGCAGGAAACAACAATGAAGTCACCAGTTCGCGTCACCATCACGGGTGCTGCCGGCCAGATTGGCTACCAGCTCGCATTTCGTATCGCCTCCGGCCAGATGCTCGGTAACGATCAACCTCTCATCCTGCAACTCCTCGAGATTCCGCCAGCGCTGCCGGCGTTGAATGGCGTCGTCATGGAGCTTGACGATTGCGCGTTCGCCACGCTATCCGGTGTCGTCGCCACCGATGATCCCGACGTCGCTTTCAAGGACAGCGATTACGCGCTGCTCGTTGGCGCTCGGCCGCGGGGACCGGGCATGGAGCGCAAGGACCTGCTGGAAGCCAATGCAGAGATCTTCTCGGTCCAGGGCAAAGCGATCAATGATCACGCGAGCCGTGATATTTGCGTTCTGGTTGTCGGCAACCCCGCAAATACGAACGCGCTGATCGCGCAGAGCAACGCCCCTGATATCGATCCCCGCAACTTCACGGCTATGACACGGCTCGACCATAACCGGGCGATCGCGCAACTTGCCGCGAAGACCAACAGCCACGTCAGCGATATCCGCTGCATGACGATCTGGGGCAACCATTCGGCGACCCAATATCCTGACGTTCATCACGCGACGGTGGACGGTTCGCCGGCCACGGATTTCGTCAATGAAGGTTGGCTGCGAAGTGAATTTATCCCGGTTGTTCAACAGCGAGGCGCCGCCATCATCGAGGCGCGAGGCGCTTCATCCGCGGCCTCGGCCGCGTCCGCGGCGATCGATCATGTGAACAACTGGGTACTGGGCACACCCGACGATGACTGGGTAAGCATGGCGATTTCCGCTGACGGCAGTTATGGCATCGAGCCCGGCGTCATCTATTCCTACCCGGTTCGCTGCCGTGACGGGAACTACGAGATTGTCCAGGGTCTGTCGATCGACGCGTTCAGCCGCACGCGCATGGATGCGACAGAGACCGAACTGCGCGAGGAACGCGCAGCGATCGAGAGTCTGCTCTGATGTGACGCAGACGATGGCACGCTGCGCGCGCCGATGTTAGGGTTTGCCATGGTTTTTGTATCGTTTAACCGGGAGACGGACACTTGCCCAGCATGCTCGTCAGTTTGATTTGGTTGCTGCTGTTTGTTGGCGGCGGTATTTATCTTGCCTACCAGCGCATCGATCTGCGCACCTCAACGATCGCCGCCGGGCTGCTGCTGCTCGCCTATACAATATTTGGCGATGGCGCCTGGTGGTGGATGATACTGCTCTGGCTCGGGTTCGGGGTGATGATCGTGCCGAATCTGATCGAGCTGCGGCGCGAAAAAATCACCAAGCCGCTACTCAATATTTACCGCAAGATGCTGCCGAAGATGTCGGACACCGAGCGCGAGGCTCTCGAGGCCGGGAGCATCTGGTGGGATGGCGAACTATTTTCCGGCATGCCGGATTGGGATCGGCTCATGTCGTTCCCGGCGCCGGAATTGTCGGAAGAAGAGCAGGCATTCATTGATGGTCCCTGCGAAGAACTCTGTCGGATGCTCGACGACTGGGATATTTGCCACGAACGTGCCGATATGCCGAAGCACGTCTGGGACTTCATCATCGAGAAGCGTTTTTTTGCGATGATCATTCCCAAGCAGTACGGTGGGCTCGAGTTCTCGGCCTACGCAAATGCGATGGTGATCACCAAGCTGGCGGGCCGCAGCCCGGTCGCTTCATCGACTATCGGCGTGCCAAATTCGCTGGGTCCGGCCGAACTGTTGCTGCATTACGGCACCGAAGAACAGAAGAACCGCTACCTTCCTGGCCTGGCCGCCGGCACCGAAATCCCCTGCTTCGCACTAACTTCGACCGAAGCCGGCTCAGACGCGGCATCGCTGATTGACAGCGGTATCGTCTGCAAGGGCAGTTGGAAAGGCAAACAGATCGTCGGCATTCGACTGAACTGGAGCAAGCGCTACATCACATTGGCGCCGATTGCGACCGTGCTCGGACTCGCGTTCAAACTCTATGACCCAGATCGTCTGATCGGAGACAAGGAAGCATACGGCATTACTGCTGCCCTGATTCCGACTGATATTCCGGGCGTCACGGTCGGGCGCCGGCATCAGCCGATGGGCATCCCGTTTCTAAACGGCCCGACCTCGGGAAAAGACGTCTTCGTGCCGCTGGACTGCATCATTGGCGGCCAGGAAATGGCCGGCAAAGGCTGGAAAATGCTCGTCGAACTGCTCTCCGTCGGTCGCGCTATCACGCTGCCATCCACAGCCGCCGGCGGCGGCCAGGCCGCCGCGTATAGCACGGGCGCGTATGCGAGGATACGCAAGCAATTCAATACGTCGATCGCGAATTTCGAGGGTGTTGGTGAAGCTTTGACGCGCATCGCGGGTTACACGTACATCATGAACGCCGCCGTTTCGGTCACCTCGGGCGCCATCGATCAGGGCGAGAAGCCTGCCGTGCCGTCGGCAATTCTGAAGTACCACTGCACCGAGCTCGCCCGCAAAGTCGCCAACGACACGATGGACGTGCACGGTGGCAAAGGCATCATGTTGGGGCCGAATAATTACATTGGCCATGGATATATGGCGGCACCGATAGCAATCACGGTCGAGGGTGCAAATATTCTGACGCGGAGTCTGATTATTTATGGGCAGGGCGCCATCCGGTGTCACCCGTTCGTACTCCGCGAACTTAACGCTGCTACTGACAAAGACACTGATCGCGGCCTGATCGAGTTTGATGACGCATTGTTCGGGCATCTCGGCTACGGCATCAGCAATCTCGCGCGTTCGTTCTTCCTCGCCCTGACACATGCGAAGTTCAGCCGCGTGCCGCTCAATACGCCGACGCGCCGTTATTACCAGAATATCAATCGCTACAGCGCCAATTTTGCGCTGGCCTCCGATTTCGCGATGCTGACTCTCGGCGGCGCACTCAAGAAACGCGAACTGCTGTCCGCGAGACTCGGCGATGTCCTGAGCTCGATATACCTGGCATCGACCGTGCTCAAACATTTTGAAAACCAGGGGCGCCGCGCGACGGATCTGCCGCTCGTCGAATGGTCCGTCCGGACGCTGATGTACCAGGCGCAGGAGGCCTTGCATGCGTTCCTGAGAAACCTGCCAAATCGATGGGCGGCGGCGTTTTTGCGCATTTTCATTTTCCCCCGGGGACGCACATATTCTGCGCCTTCGGACGAGTTGAGCCACAAAGTTGTGGAGTTGATATCGACCACCGGTGAAGCGCGGGAACGCCTCAGCGAACACGCCTATACGACGCGCGACCCCGGTAATCCGCTCGGCCTCCTGCAAGAAGCACTCGAACTCGCGGAAAAGGCGGCGCCACTCGAAAAACGCCTGCGGCAGGCGCAGAAAGAAGGGCTTATCAAATCGGACAACCTCGGTACACAGATCGACGAAGCCAAGCATGCTGGCGTCGTCGACGCGCGAGAAGCGAAAGAATTGCATGACTATCACGACAAAGTGTCGTCGCTGCTGGCCGTCGATGATTTCACTGCCGATGAATTGAGGCGTTCAGGGACCATTAGCGAGGCGGCAGCGACGTTAGCACCAGCAGGCACGACACGAACAACGGCGCAGAAAAAGCCGGCATCCCGCAAGAAGGCCAAGAGAAAAAAGAAAGCCAAAACAGCCTGACCGAGCGCTATGACAAGTCGACACGGTCCCATCTATGAAGTGACATTCTTCGTAGACCACGACGTCGTTGCCAATTGCGACGAATGGCTGGAAGAACACGTTAGGACCTCACTTCGCCTGGCCGTTGTCGCCGACTGTCGCGTATTTCAGCTTCCGGATGATGAGCACGGTCGCGCGCGGCGCATCTGCCAGCATATTCTCGAGACAGACGAGGCACTGGACGAATTTGTCGACGGCGCCGGCGCTGATATCGAAACTGACGTGACCGCAACCTTCGGCGAGCGGGTCATCGTCATGGATCGCGTCCTGCGCGAGGACGAAACATACACAGCACCCGCCGGCGAACCTCCGGACTGCCTGAACTGCGGCACACGTCTGCGCGGCCAGTACTGCGGTAACTGCGGGCAGCGCTCACGCAGCCGTCTGATCAGTCTCTGGGAGCTCATCAGCGACGCGTTCGGCGACCTGTTCGAACTGGACTCGAGGCTCTGGCGGACACTCGTACCGCTCATGATACGCCCTGGCCGGCTGACCCAGGATTATCTGCAGGGCCGGCGGGCCCGCTATATGCCGCCGTTTCGCATGTACCTCGTCATGAGCTTAATATTCTTTGTCGTTGCGTTTTTCGATCCGCGCGGCGAGCTGAGCCTCGTTACAGAGAACGAACCCGATCCGGGAGCATCGGCCGGGGACAGTACGGAACTTTCCGAAACAGCGCCGCGCGTGCCTTCCGAGACCGAGCAGGCCCGGCAGGAGATCTTCGACGAGCTCGCACGTGAAGGCATCATCGTCGGTGGCGGCACGCAGGCGGAAGGATTCGATGATGAACGCAGCTTCCACTTTCAGTTCGGCACGGATACGGATGTTGTGGTCAGTCCGAACGAGGACACTGGTGACTGCGATGTAGATGCCTCAGACCTCGAAGACATACCGGAGTGGATCGCATGGCTCGTAACGCCTGAGCGGATCCAGCATGTCTGTGAACGCATCATGGTCGATGACGGTCGCGCATTCGCCAGAGAAATACTCGACAATGTGCCGGCGGCACTGATCGTTCTGTTGCCGTTGATGGCATTCGTATTGAAGGTGCTTTATCCCCTGTCGCGACGCTATTACGTCGAACACCTGCTGTTCTTCGTGCATTATCATGCCTATTTCTTCCTGATCCTGACGCTGCAGATTCTCTTCGCAAGAATTGCCGCATTGTTGCGCATACCGGAATCCGTTATCGCCCTGACAATTGTCGCGGTGTCGTTGTACATACCGATCTACCTGTTTGTTGCGATGCGCAAGGTCTACGGTCAGGGCCGATTTGTCACATTTATCAAGTACATCGTGTTGACGATCGCCTACCTGGCGGGATTCACGGTCACGATGCTGGGCGCCCTCGCGATCGCGGCCCTGTCGATTTGAGTCGTCATTGTGGGTGTGAAACGGCCCGCGAACACTTATTATTAGGGTATTCGCCGAGCGACAGGGGACAACAATGAGATCCAAGAACCCACTGCCAGCCATCACCGTCATCGCAGTACTGCTGCTCGGCAGCGCCTGCGGCAGGCAGGAGGCTGAAGCGCCCGCGGCCGACGACACCGCTGCGGGCGAGGTGCAGGAAGCAATTGCCGCAGCACCGGCTGCCATGCCGCGCACTCCGTCTGCCGAGGGCGCCCGCGTATTTTTCATAACTCCCGCAGACGGCGACACGGTATCGAGTCCGGTCACACTGGAATTCGGAATCGAGGGCATGACCGTCGTAACCGCGGGTGACGACACGCCGCAATCGGGCCATCATCACCTGCTCGTGGACGCAGAGGTGCCCGATCTGGGGCTTCCGGTGCCCGCGGATGCCAACCACATTCATTTCGGTGATGCGAGGACGGCGACCGAGCTGGCGCTCGAACCCGGCCAGCATACGCTACGGCTCCTGCTCGGCGACCACCTGCATATTCCGCACGATCCGCCCGTGATGTCGGATCCGATCACGATTACGGTGCAATAGAATGGTTGAGCAACCGGGCCCGGGACACTAAAATCGCCGGGCTAACCAACGAACCACCAATGAAATCATCCAGACATTCACAATCGATCGGAATTAGCGGCCTCGCCGCTTACATTCCACCGTATCGGGTATGGCTCGAGGACTGGTGCGAGTGGACCGGCGAGCAGTGGCCGAAGATCCGCGAGATCGTCGGGCGCAGTTTTCGCGTGCGGGGGCCAGATCAGAGCGTTTACACGATGGCCGCGACGGCAGTCATTCGCCTGATCGACCAGTACGATGTCGATCCGACACGCATTAAGTTCCTGGGACTGGGCACGGAATCGAGTACTGACAATTCGGCAGGCGCGATCATCATCAAGGGCATGGTCGACCAGGCGCTGCAGGCCCGCGGCAAACCGCCGATCGCGAGAAGCTGCGAAGTGCCCGAGTTCAAACATGCCTGCCTGGGTGGCGTCTACGGCATGAAAGGTGCGATACGCCACCTCGCACTGGACGGCGCCGGCGGCCAGGCGATAGTCGTCTGCGCCGACATCGCCGAATACACGCGTGGCAGCAGCGGTGAACCGACACAGGGAGCAGGGGCAGTCGCGATGTTGCTCGAAGAAGATCCGCGGCTCGCAATCGTGGACCTGGCCGGATCCGGCTCGGCATCGGATTACCGCGTTATGGATTTTCGTAAGCCGATGTCGCGGTTTTGCGGTCAGGATAGATCCGAGACCCACCAGGTGCAGGATTTCCCGGTGTTCAACGGCAAGTATTCGACGACCTGTTACATCGATGAGACGCTGAATGCTCTGACTGACATGTACGCAAAACGCGACCTGAATCCTGCCAGTTATATTCGCTCGCTGCGCACCGTGTTCATGCATCGGCCGTATCGCCGCATGCCCGAGACCGGCTGGGCCGTTTCGTACCTGTTTGCCTTGCCCGACGGTGACGCAGACGATCGAGCCGAACTGGCGTCGTATTGCTACGAGGCCGGTGTCGATCCGCGGCAATTGTGCGAAGAGATGCAGAGTAAGCCGGAGGTATCGTCGCTGGCACAGCCCGAGCGACTGCAATACGAAGCCTATCCGCTAACGATGGCCGTGCTGCGGGCATTCCGCGCATCGCGGCACTTTCGTCGCGAAATCCTCGATAAACTGGCTCTCGGCAGCGATACGATGCTCGACCTCGGCAACCTGTACACGGCGGCTCTGCCCGCATGGATGGCCGCCGGCTTCGAACAGGCGCTCGACGAAGATTCCCTGACGGCGGGAGAGGAAGTGTTGACGCTCGGATACGGCAGTGGCGATGCGGCAGAGGTCATTCCGTTTTACATGGCCGAAGGCTGGCGCGATGCCACGGCGGCAATCGGCTTCGGTGATGTGATGCAATTTGCAGTCGATCTCGACTTTGCGCAGTACAAGGCACTGCATGACGGGCGCCAGCCCGTGGGTCTCAACTACCTGCCGAAGAACGAGTTCGTCATCGAATATGTCGGCAGATCAGACGAGCGGCACTTCAGCGACCTCGGCATAGAGTACTACCGCTACGTCGGTTAGACGGCGCAGTACCGCTTGAGCGTCTCGCGGTGTGTGTCGGTTAACGTCAACCATTCCATCCGGAACCACGGTGTATACGGCTCTGTAGGATCGGAGAGCTCGGCAAGCAACGTGTCGGCTGACACATACCGGATTGCTGCGATCTCGTGCGCATTCGGCAGCGCTTCGCCGCCAGTCATGCCGAGAAAGACGTGGCACAGTTCATTTTCCGCACCGCTCGCATCAAACTGTGCCTGATAGTTGAACTTGTAAACGAACTCGAGCGTTGCCGCGACATGCAGTTCGTCGTACAGCCGTCTTGCTGTCGCAACCTGCATCGACTCGCCACGCCGTGGGTGACTGCAGCAGGAATTCGACCAGTAGCCCGGCCAAAGTCGTTTGGACTCGCTACGCTGCTGCAGCAATAACTGGCCGGAGTCATTAAACAGGAATACTGAAAACGCACGGTGCAGTATGCCGGTGCCGTCATGACAACGGGCCTTGGACAAGAATCCCGTTTCCCTGTCCTGTTCATCGACAAGGATGAGCTCTTCCGCCTCCGATGACACTATCCTGTGCGTGCTATCCATGGCTGCCTTTCTCCAGGGGCGTCACCCGTAGTGTAGTGAATCCGCCTGCCTGCAGGGCGGCGGCGACGCCGGCGACGTCACCCGGGCAAAGCGCGACGATTGACCCGCCACCGCCGGCGCCAGTCAGTTTCGCGCCCGCGGCACCGGCCGCCCGGGCGATGCTGACCATGGTCTCGAGCTCCGGCGTCGAAACCCCAATGGCGTTCAGGAGCCCGTGACAAATATTCATCAGCGCACCGAGTTCCTCGAAATCCGCTGCCTGCAGAGCCTTCGCACCCGCCACGCTCAGCGTATCTATCTCGTCGAAGAGCGCATCGTATCGCTCGGGGTTTCGATTCCGTCGCTCCCGGACGGCAGCGACCAGCTGTTTTGTCAGACCAGGGCGAGTACTACAGCCGATGACGATCGGCGCCGGTTGCGTCAACGTCAGCTGCTCGGCCTGTAATGAATCTGCGTTGCGAAACAACATCGGTGCAGCATACGTGGCGATCGTGTTGTCGACACCGGACGGCGTGCCGTGCGCAAGTTCTTCGCAGGCAAACGCGACCGCGTTGACCCTGGCATCATCGAGGCCGAGATCGAGCGCCGCGTCGAAAGCACGCGTTATCGCGACTGCAATTGCCGCCGACGAACCGAGCCCCATGGCCCGCGGCAATATCGTATGCACGTTGATCGCGTAATCGCCAGCGCCAATGCCGAGTTCTCGCAGAATAAGCCGCACGGCGGCGCCGACGCCACTTGTATCGCTTGCGACGGCCTCGTGGACATCCCATTCGGGAATTGTCACGGTCAGGTCCGCGGCGCCCGGCGACACTGTGGCGGTAACGGCCTCGTTGATCGGTATCGCCAGCGCATGTTTGCCGTACACGACAGCGTGTTCGCCCAGCAGTATGACCTTTCCTGCCGCTGTCCCCGTCGTGGCGGACCCAGGTCCGACCTGCGCCTCGGCGAGAATCTCGCGCGCCTTCCAGGTCTTGATGTCGCCACTACGAACGAGCTCGCTGACAACTCGTTCGTGCAGTTCAGCAGGTACGCCGGCCGCGGCGGCCACGCTGCGCGCGTGCAGTTTCATATGTGCGTTCTGGATGCCATTGGTCGCGAGGGCCCTGAGCGCAGCAAAGTTCTGCGCCAGACCGACCGCGGCCATAAGCTCCGCAAGCTCTCGTGCCGTGGCGACGCCACAGATGCGGATGCCCATAGCGGCTGCAGGGTTGGCGGCCAGCGTACCGCCGACAGTGCCGACCTTGAGTGGCAGCCGTAGCTCGCCGTTGAGGTCGCCGTCAGCATCCGCCGACCAGGTCGCCAGCGGCAGATAGCGACCCGACGCCGCGGCGAACGCATGCGCCCCCGCTTCGATAGCACGCCAGTCATTGCCGGTAGCGATCGCGACCGCGTCAATACCGTTCATGATGCCTTTATTGTGTGTCGCGGCGCGGTACGGGTCGGCCCCGGCTATGTCGCTGGCGACGATTATCCCGTCGCGAACCGTCGCGGCATCGAATCCGGGCTGCGCGAGATCGTCAAGCTTGTAGCGTACCGTTGCGGTCACGAGGGAACGGTCCGTCAGGTTCGACAGTATGCGCATAACGACGTCGCCCGCACATAGTTCGGCTACGCGGGCAGCGATCGCCTCGCAAATCGTGTTGACGAGGTTAGCGCCCATCGCATCGCAGGTGTCGACGAGCACGTGCACGACAATGACGGGTCGTGAGCGAGCAAGCTCGATGCGCCGAAACTCGATGTCGCGAACGCCACCACCGCGACGGCCGAGACGAGGATGCACAGCATTCGCAAGTGCAACGAGTTCCTGCCGGCTGCGCTTCAGCGCCGATAGTGCCACGTTGGCGTCGGCCACTCCCGTCACATGCAGCTGGCCCGCGAGCAACGACTCTTCACAACGAGCTTCGAATCCTCCCGTGCCGCGTGCCAACAAAGCTGCGGCAGTCGCGCCGGCAACAATAGACGGCTCTTCGACGACCATGGGCACGATGCAATCGCGGCCATTGACGACGAAATTCGGTGCGATCGCCAGCGGCAGGCCGAACACGGCAACGACATTTTCGATGATCTTGTCCGCTACGGCAGGCGCCAGGACGTGCCTGCCGCTCTGCAGCAGCTCGGCATCGGCAGCCGACAGCCAGCCGAGGCGTACCAGCTCATCGATGCGTTCGGCGGCCGTTAGTTTATGCAGACCGCTAATTCGAGAGTCACTCAAAATACTTCTCTGACCGTTTGCACGCCACGTCGATCAAGACTTATATCGAGGCGCCTAAAATTTCCGGCCGGCGCGGCGGCGAGAAACGCGGCAATGGCCTCGTCACTGCTCGCCAGCACGAGCCCAACGTCACCGCCGCCTGCACCGCAGGGCTTGTATACGACATCGCCAGCTGCGGCAGCCGCCAGCTCGGCGTGTCCAGCATCGAATATGCCGAGATCGTGGTCAACACTGAAGCTGTGCAACACATCGGTGTAGGCCCGCATCTCATCGAGGATGGCCGCTGCGGAATTGCTGGCCCAGCACACGGCCATGCGCTCCGCAGCAGCGCCGAGCGCCGCGTGCGACGGCTGCAATTTCCGGTCGGCGAGCTTCTCGAGTCTGGCGCCGGTGCAGGATGGCACTCCACTCCATAACAGCGCGTAAGCCAGTCCGTCAGGCCAGTCTCGTGACGTTGGATGATTACCATCGTCGCGGTATTCGATGACGCCTCCATGCAGGCTGCACGCAACATCAACGCCGCTGCCAACACCACCCTGAAACCTGCGATGAGCGGCCATCGCAACGCGGGCGATGTCTGCGTCGGTTTCGGCAACAACATGCAGCAGAGCCGTCAACGCCGCGGCCAGGGCGGCGCTCGAGCCAATGCCGATCTTCCTGCCCGTAGTAACGTCAATGAATCCTGCGGTATCGAGCAACAGCGCCAGCGTTCCCGGCACCGCTACATTTGCCTCCAGCCACACGGACTCGACGAGCGCGAAATCTGCGCCAGCTTCCAGCCATTCAATACGACCCTGCCCGGCACGGAATCGGCCGCGGGCTGTCGAGTACCCGGGCGCTGCCACGGTGTGATATGTGTTGTCGCCCGGACTCGCCGTTGCGCGGGCGCGCCGATCCACAGCCATGCATATCGCTGGCGCGCCATCGAGTACGGCATACTCGCCGCACAGCAGCACCTTGCCTGGTGCGCTCGCCGTCACCTTCAGCATTGGTCCTCTACCAGTCTGGCGCCGTCGCCAAGGCCGCTAACCGTGACCTCGCTCACGCCTGGCGTCGCGGCAAACGCCTCTTGCACGCGGACCGCAGCCCCGGGCAGACAAACTGCCTTGACCTGGGGTCCGGCGTCGATCGTAAAAAACACCTGAACTCCCTGAGCCTGAAGCTCGCGGATGGTCTGCATGCAAGCCAGCGTCGCGGCGTTCCAGTAGACGATCGGCGGTCGCGAACCCCACATGACCGAGTGCATCTTCAGGCAGTTGTGCTCGGCCACCGCAGCGAGACCCGGGAAATCTTTATTAACGATCGCGGCACGCGCCGCATCCAGATCGGCCGGCTGTTGCTCGATCCAGCGGTTGAAGAACGGCGAAGTCTTGCGGCTGATCTCCATAGCCTCCCCCGAGCTGACCGGCTTGGGGCCGGCAGTCGTCGTGGCTACGACAACCTCGAGCGGCCATTCCTCGGCTGCAAGGAGTCGACTCACCGCGATGTCGTCGTCGCGATTGACGAGCTCGACAAATCCCCCAAGCAGCGACCGGGCGGCAGACCCAGAGGCGCGACCAGCCAGGCTCGCCAATGCGGCCGTGTTGCGCGACATGCCAAGTGCCTTGTCCGCCGCAACAACGAGCGCTGCGAATGCCGCAGCGGACGATGCCAGTCCCGCCGCGATGGGGAAATTGCACTCACTAATGACGCGTAGCCTGGTGCGGTTCGCACCAGCAACGTCATCCAGGCAACGCCTGACGCGCGGCAGCATGTCCGGCGCCTCACGCCCGTTGACGATCAGGACATCGTCAACCAGTGTTGCGTCGATCTCGACACACATCTGCGTATACAACCCGGACAGCGTGATCGAAATCGATCCTACGGCGGGCAGATTGCGCTGCGCCTCGCGCTTGCCCCAGTATTTGACAAGCGCGATGTTCGGTTGGGCTCTGGCGGTTGCCCGCATAGGCTCGGATTCAGGGTGACGAAAGGACGCGAATTATAGCCCAGCACTTTGCGTACTGGCCTGCATTTCGGTGTACGCTACATGGCCCTGATGGCGCCGCGGAGCGCGAAGTGTCGACACCGTTTGAGAATCGAATCGCGCATTACACCGAACGGGTTGCGCAAAAGCTGGACGAGATCCTGCCTCCCGCTACGCAGCCGCCGCGGCGGCTTCACGATGCAATGCGTTACGCGGTTTTCAATGGTGGCAAGCGTATCCGTCCTCTGCTCGTGTATGCCAGTGGAGAATGTCTCGGTCTTGCGGAGCGCCTCCTGGACGCGCCGGCCGCTGCGATCGAACTCATTCACGCATTCTCGCTCGTCCACGACGACCTGCCGTCCATGGACGACGACGACCTGCGCCGTGGCAAACCCACGCTACACCGACAATTCGACGAGGCTACCGCCATACTGGCTGCCGACGCTCTGCAGCCACTGGCGTTCAGCGTGCTTGCCGATGCTCCCGATGCAACGCACAGGGCACGCACCAGACTCGTCAAGCTTGTCGCCGAAGCCTGCGGGTCTGTCGGCATGACCGGCGGCCAGTCGCAGGACCTCGCCGCTGAAGGCTGCGCGTTGACAGCGGCCGAAATCGAAGACATGTACGCCATGAAGACCGGGGCTCTTATCCACGCGTCAGTCGTATCCGCCGCATTGATGCGCGACGACCTGGAGACGGAGCGTTTTTCGGCGCTTGATGCTTTCGGCCGCACGATCGGCATCGCCTTCCAGATCAGGGACGATATTCTCGATATCGAGGGCGAAACCAAAGTCATCGGCAAGCCGACGGGCAGTGATGCGCGATTGCAGAAAGCAACCTATCCCGGGCTGATGGGCGTTGCCGAGGCACAGCGGCGCTGCGGCGAGTTGCTGCAAAGCTCGTTCGAAAAACTCGATGATTTCGGCGAGGACGCGGCACCGTTGCGCTGGCTTGCTCGCTTCATCGTCGAGCGCGGCCAATAACGAGTGATGTGATGACGGCCGCAATGCGCACCATACTGCACGTCGATATGGACGCCTTCTATGCTTCGATCGAGCAGCGTGACAACCCGGAGTTACGCGGTAAACCGGTGGTTGTTGGCGGCCGCAGCAATCGCGGTGTGGTTGCAGCCGCCAGCTATGAAGTCCGCGAGTTCGGAGTCCGTTCGGCGATGCCAATGGCGGAAGCGACAAGGCGCTGTCCACAGCTCGTGCGGGTCGCGCCACGTATGTCTCACTATAAAGCCGTGTCAGCAGAGATCTTCGACATATTTCGCAAGTTCACGCCGATTGTCGAGGGTTTGTCACTCGACGAGGCTTTTCTCGACGTGAGTGCTAGCCTTGCCTTGCACGGATCCGGCACGGACATTGCCAGGCGAATCAAAGCGATTATTTACGAGCGAACGAAACTGACCGCTTCGGTCGGCGTCGCCGCGAACAAGCTCGTCGCCAAGATCGCATCGGAGCTGGACAAGCCGGACGGGCTTGTTGTCGTCCATCCTGATGCTTGCCGCAAGATTCTCGATACACTGCCCGTCTCGGTGCTGCCGGGGATTGGCCGCCAGACCCTGGGTCGCCTGCACGCCGTCGGCATCCATACGCTGGCCGATCTGCGCCGCGCGCCGGACCGGGACCTTGACCCAATCTTCGGTCGTTACACTGAGCGAACGCGGCAGCGCGCGTCGGGAATTGACGATCGCCCGGTATCTGTCGACCGGGCCGAGAAATCAATCAGCAGCGAGGAAACTTATGCTATCGACCTCGATGATCGCGCCGATATGGAGCGCGAACTTCTGCGTCTTACTGAAACCACGGCGCGCCGGCTGCGCAAATCCGATCTGCAGGCTGGCACGATCCAGATCAAAATTCGCCAATCCGACTTCAAGACCTTCACCCGGCAGAAAAGCCTGCGGCCGCCCGCCAACAACACCGGGCAGATATACCAGGTAGCCCGGGAGCTCCTCGGCGCCTGGCTCGAGACGCATCCAGGCGCGCGTATCCGCTTGCTGGGCGTCGGCAGCAGCAATCTCTCCCCGGCCGAACAGCGCGACCTGTTCGCTGACGACGAGGGGGCAGCACGCCCCGTCGATCATGCCGTTGACAGGATTCGGGACCGATTTGGAACGACGTCATTGAGCCGCGCAAGGACCCTGGACAGGCCCTGATGACGACCTTCGCAAGGCCCTGATTGGGTTAGAATCGATATCCGGATTGACGGCGAAGAAAAATGTACACCAGTTTTTTTGGTATCAATGAAAAGCCGTTCTCGATAACGCCTGACCCGCGTTATCTGTTCATGAGCGCGCGTCATGGCGAGGCGCTTGCGCATCTGGTTTACGGCGTAACCGAGAGCGGCGGCTTCATCCAGCTTACGGGTGAAGTCGGCACGGGCAAGACGACCCTGTGCCGGACGCTGTTACTGAATCGCATGCCGTCTAATGCCGATGTCGCCGTCGTCCTCAATCCACAGCTGTCTCCGCTCGAATTCCTCGAAGCCATTTGCGAAGAGCTGGGTGTGACGGTGCCGGAACCGAAAGGCAGTATCAAGGCATTGATCGATGCATTGAATCGCCATCTCCTCGACGCTCACGCCGACGGCCGGCGGACGATACTCGTCGTCGATGAAGCGCAGAATCTCGCGCCCGAGGTCCTTGAAGAAGTCCGGCTGCTGACGAATCTCGAGACGGCCAAGCAGAAGCTCTTACAAATCGTTTTGATCGGCCAGCCGGAGCTTCGCGAGTTACTGGGCCGCACCGACCTGCGTCAGCTCGCACAAAGAATCACAGCCCGTTATCACCTGGAGCCGCTATCACGGGAGGAAACCGATCATTACATCGAGCACCGCCTCAAAGTCGCCGGCGCGCTGGGTGAGGTTTTCGACGCGAGCGCGAAGCGCGAAGTGTTTCGACTGTCGCAGGGTGTGCCGAGACTGATCAATGTCATCTGCGACCGTGCATTGTTAGGTGCATATAGCCTCGGAAACCGACGCGTCGATCGCCAACTGGTCCGGCGCGCGGCGCGCGAAGTCACGGGGGAACCCGAGATCAGGAAAGCGTGGCCGTGGGTAGCGCCGGTATTGGGCGTGGCCGCAATGCTGGTTGTCGCCGCCGGTGTCTGGTTCATCCTGCAGGATCGCCAACCGCCGGCGGAATCGGTCGCTGCAGAGCCTGTCGCGGTCGCTCAGCTCAGTGAGCCCGAGCCGGTCATGGACGCGCCCGCAGCGGAGTCGTACGCGTCGCTCGACGACCAGCTGGCAATTGCCGAACAACTCACAACTGCCGAGGCTGCGCTGACGACCTTGTTTGGCCTTTGGAACATCGATTATCAGCGCGGTGCCCAGTCGGGATGTGCGCAGGCGGAAGCGGCCGGTTACAGTTGTCTCAGCCAGCGCGGCTCATGGAGTGGTCTCAAACTACTCAATCGTCCCGCCGTGCTGACCCTGATCGACGCTGATGGCGACAGACATTTTGTCGTGTTGACAGCGATCGAAGGCGAGAAGGCCGAATTGTCGATTGGCGGTGTAACGGTGATGCACCCGATCGCCGATATTTCCACCATGTGGTTTGGTCAGTACCAGCTCTTGTGGCGACCACCGAATGGTGTATCGCTGTCGCTTGGTCCAGGTTCGCGCGGCCCAAACGTCGTGTGGTTGCGTCAAAGTCTTGCCGCAATCGACGATCGCTATCGTACTCAACCTGTCGACTCCGATCTTTACGACGCCCAACTCGAACGCCAGGTTCGTGAATTCCAGCGTGACCATCGACTCGATATCGATGGTCTGGCGGGCCATCAGACACAGATCATCATCAATACGCTCCTCACGCCGGACGGCTCTCCACGTCTGATTACGCCGCGGCTCGCCCGGGAGTAATGCATGTCATTCATCCTCGACGCACTGAAGAAATCAGAGACTGAGCGCCAGCAGCAAAGCGGCGGCGAATTGTCGACCGTACCGACGAGTTCACCGCAGCCGCGGCCGTTGCGCTGGTTGTGGCTGCTGGGTGTACTGCTTGCGGTCAACCTGGCCGTCCTGATCGGCATCCTGTTGCGTTCCGATTCGCCGCCGGCGCAGCCGCCCATCGTCGATAAGCTGCTCGCGGATCCGCCGCCGGTCAGCGCGCCTGCCGACACGCCACCAGCCGACGCGTCAGCATCGTTTGCCGAGCAGGTTGCCGAGGCGAGGAAAAATCAACCACTCGAAACGAACACGGCGGTAACGGCGCCAGCCGCCGCCGTAACTCCACCGGCTCCTGTGATCAGATCAGCGTCGCGGATCCCGAGCATCGATGAGCTGCGGCTGGACGGATCCTTGCAACTCCCCGAGCTGCATATCGATATTCATGTATACAGCGATGTGCCCGGTGATCGTTTCGTCTTCATCAACATGGTCAAACATCGAGAACGCTCGCGGCTTGCGGAAGGACCTGTTGTTGACGAGATTACGACTGACGGCGTCATCCTCGAGTATCAGGGCAGGAAGTTCCTGTTGCCGCGAGAGTAGCGCAGCACGCCGGATTCGACGCGCTTGGAAAGCCCCGTAGCAACGCACCTTGATGGCGACGCTTTCGCCAGCGCGCTTATTTCCGGCATCCATCGGGTTATCGGCGACCAGGATTACCTCAACCGCATCAACGTGTTTCCGGTTGCGGACGGTGATACCGGCACCAACCTAAGCCTGTCGCTCGGCACCGCAATGGAGCTGCTGCATGAGCCAGAGGAGAAGCACCTTGGCACATTGCTCGCGTCGCTGGCGGATGTGTTTCTCGACGGTGCACGGGGCAATTCCGGCGCAATTGTCGCGCAGTTCTTTCAGGGTATGAGCGACTCGGCTGGCGAACTGACACACTTCACAACCTACACGTTCAGCAAGGCGGTCAGCCAGGGCAGTGAGTATGCCCACGACGCGCTGTCGAATCCGCAGGAGGGCACGATCATATCGGTGATTGCCGCGTTTGCAGACGCGGTGGCCAGCGAGGTCAGTCGCGTGAAAGACGCCGAATTCCCCGCCATCCTGAATGCTGTCATGCCGAAGCTCGACAGCGCCCTGGCTGACACTACGGGACAGCTTGAAGTGCTGCGCAAAGCAGGCGTTGTCGATGCCGGAGCAAAAGGATTCGTGGACCTCATCAAAGGCATGAGTGAGTTTATCGTGCACGGTCAAATAGCCGCAAAGCCGGATGTGTCGATGCTCAGTTTCAGTGAGGCCGTTGCCACGGCCGCAGGGTCGGAGAACGAATACGCGTACCGATTCTGCACCGAATGCATCGTCACCGGCACGGATATCGATCGGCGCAAGCTCAGAGAGGCTCTCGCCGAAATCGGCGAGTCACTCGTACTGGCCGGCACCAAGCGCAAGGCCCGGATTCACATCCATGTGAACGAGCCGAGGAGAGTGTTCGATATCGGCCGCCGCTACGGCAAGGTGAGCGCAGAGAAGGCCGACGACCTGCACCGCCAACAGCACAGCAGCCACGATACGGCGCGACGCTTTGCCGTCATTACCGACTCGGCTGCGGACATTGCCGACGATAATATGGAGCGTCTCGACATCCACATGGTGCCGTGCCGGATTCAGTTTGGCGATCGCGGTTATCTCGACAAAGTGAGCATTACTGCCGAAGAATTTTTCGCGGAACTCGCGACAAACCCGGAGCATCCGACAACATCGCAACCGGCGCCCGGTGACTTTCGCCGCCAGTTCCAGTTCCTGGCCAGTCACTATGCCGACGTCCTTTCGATCAACCTGACTGGTACCGCGAGCGGCACGCTTGAGGCGGCCAGATCTGCCGCAAACCGAATCAACGCGCCGGGACGCGTACACGTCATTAATTCCCTGAATGCGTCTCTCGGCCAGGGACTGTTGACCGTGTTTGCCGCGGAGTGCGCGGACGCGGGCCTCAGTGTCGACAAGACGATTGCGGCACTCGAGGCACTGATTCCTGAGACGCGTGCCTACGGCATACTGAATAACCTTGACTACGCCGTCCGCGGCGGCCGCATACCCAAATGGATCAGGACGGTCGCCGAGCTATTGCGCGTCACACCGATTATTCGCACAACCGCGGATGGCCGCATCGCCCTCAGCGGGTTCTTCTTCGGCAAGGGCAATCGCGTCTCGCGGTTTGCCCGACACGTGATCCGCCGTTCGCGTTCACGAGGCCCCCTGAGTGTTGCTATCGGACACGCCACGAGCCCCGATGAAGCCAAAGAGATCGAGCGTTTGTTGCGTGATGAATTGCCCGACATCGAACGGCTTACCACGGCGGAACTCGGTTCGGCACTGGGCGTCCATGGCGGCCCCGGGACGCTGGTCATCGCAACACAGCCGTTTACGGCGCCAGCAGATATCGCTGGCTAGGACTCGATGATAGCCCCGACGGGTTCGATCAGGTCCTGGCCTTCGTTGCGCGCATTATTGACGCGCCGATCGACGGGCCATGCCTTGAGTTGCGGAGGGTGGCTTGCCGCATATTCAAGCAATTCGTCATCGCCTGCCAGCCAGCGATCGGCGGTATCCGGTTCCAGAATGACGGGCATACGCTGGTGCAGCTGCGCCATGAAATCGTTGGCGTCAGTCGTGATCAAGGTTGCGCTGTCGATGCTCTCGTCAGTCTCTTTGGACTGCCAGTGCTCCCACAGGCCCGCAAGTGCGAACGGTGATCCGCTGGCGAGGGATATCAGGTACGGCGTCTTGCCAGACGCTGCCTTTTTCCACTCGTAGAACCCGTCGGCGAGCACGAGGCAGCGACGCCTGCGGTAGGCGGCACGATAAGCCGGTTTTTCGGCAACCGTCTCGGCCCTGGCATTGATCATGCGATTGCCGATCGACGGGTCTTTGGCCCAGAACGGTATGAGACCCCAACGCAGTGTCGTCAACTCGCGGCCGTCGTCCTCGCTGTTACGAATCGCGGCGATGTACTGCGTCGGTGCTATGTTGAATCGCGGCTCGAGATCAATCGCACCGGCCGCGCCGAACAGCGCGGCCGTTGCCTCACTTGGTGAGTAAAATGCGAAGCGTCCGCACATGGTTACTCGCGTATCCCGACGCCGCGGCGCATCAGCTGCTGGCACGCGACAAACAGTATGACGACAAAGGCGATCAATATGCCATACGCCCTGCCAATACCGATATCCGAAGTGCCGAGGATGCCGTAACGAAACGCATTTACCATATATAGAATCGGATTTGCGAGGGATACGCTTTGCCAGAATTCCGGCAACAACGAGATCGAGTAAAAGACCCCACCGAGGTAGGTTAGCGGCGTCAATACGAATGTCGGAATGATGGAGATGTCGTCGAACTTTTTCGCGAAGACTGCATTGATGAAGCCCGCCAGTGCGAATACGACCGACGACAACAACACTATCGATATCGTGACGAGTGGATGCTGCACATCGAGATTGGTGAAGAACAGCGCGATCGCCGTGACGAGCGAGCCGACGAGAAGACCGCGCAGTACGCCGCCCGCCACGTGCCCAAGGATTATGGTCGCGTTGGACATCGGCGACACAATCATCTCCTCTACGTGACGACCAAACTTTGCGCCGAAAAAAGACGACACGACATTGCCGTAGGAGGTCGTGATGACCGACATCATAATCAGACCCGGAGCGATATACTGCATGTAATCGAAACCATCCATCGTACCGATGCGCCGGCCGATCAGATTCCCGAATATAATAAAGTACAGCGTCATCGTGATTGCGGGCGGCACGATCGTCTGTACCCAGATTCGCTGAATCCGGACAAATTCCTTGCGCACGACAGTCTTCAACGCGATGAGATTGAGCGCCAGGTTCATGAACCCGCCACCTCCTCTCTTTCACCCTGCTTGCTCTCGACGAGTCGCATGAACAGTTCCTCGAGTCGATTCGCTTTGTTGCGCAAGCTAACGACTTTGATATCGCGGGCATCCAGCTGCGTAAACAGATCATTGAGGCTGGAGTGCGGCCCCTTGTCGACCTCGAGTTCAAGCTCGTCGCGCAACTCGGTTTCGAATCCCTCGAGTTGGGGTGCGTCGCTTAACGGCTCCTCGAGGCTGAGGACGAACACCTCACGCTGCAACTTTCTCAGCACTGTGCTCATTGGCGCGTTTTCGATGATCGAGCCCTCATCAATAATCGCAACATGCCGGCATAACGATTCGGCCTCTTCAAGGTAGTGAGTTGTCAAAATGATTGTTGTGCCGGCAGCGTTGATGTCGCGCAGGAAATTCCACATCGAACGCCGGATCTCTATGTCGACGCCGGCGGTCGGTTCGTCAAGTATCAACAACCGCGGCTCGTGCACGAGTGCGCGAGCAATCATCAGGCGACGTTTCATGCCACCCGACAAACTGCGCGCCTGGTCCCGCCGACGATCCCACAGACGCAGCGCGCGAAGATATTTCTCGGACCTTTCCATTGCCAGGCGTCGACCGAGGCCATAGTAGCCCGCCTGATTCAGCACGATGTTTTGCACATTCTCGAAGAGATTGAGATTCATTTCCTGCGGCACCAACCCGATGCAAGCCTTCGCAGCCTCGAATTCGGTATCGATACTGTGGCCGAATATCCTTACCTCGCCACCGGTCTTGTTGACGAGTGAGGCGATGATGCCGATCGCGGTCGTCTTGCCGGCGCCATTTGGGCCCAGCAGGGCATAGAAGTCACCGGGCTCGACCGAGAAATTGATGCCCTTGAGCGCCTCGTTGCCATTGGCGTAAGTCTTCTTGAGATTCCTGATCGATAGCGCCTGCATAAGGTCGCGTATTGTACCGGTGCAACCTGCACAGTCACACACCGAATGTCGGCACAGACGTGCGGGCACGCCGCCGTCCGCAAGCGACGAAATTCAACGTCGTTATCCGCCGTAAGCACGGTTTGCAGTGCGCAAAGATGTGCGGAGTTGCGAATATCCGGCTGCGAACTCAGGCCAGGACCCAGCAGACGTTTCCAGAACACATCATTATCGGACAAGCGCAGTCCAAGCAGGTCACGGCGCTTGACGACCCGCTGCAACAATTCGAACAATGAGTGTGCGGCCAGTTGCTCACACCAGTAAAGCGTTGCGCCGGAAACCAGCCGGGCCGTATATGGATTACGCCTGGCAAGCTGCCACATGAATCCGATGGTCGCAGCGACGATACTGTCGCATTCGGCCCTAGGTTCTGCTGTCGTGGCAAAGAGATCCTGGTTGGGATCATCGGTGAGCAACTGATCCCAATAATGATCGTCACGTTCCCTGACTGTCAGTAACAGGAACGGCAAGGCTGCCAAACGCATGATCTGCAGATCGGTCAATGCGGGAATCAAGGGCCGCAGCGACGGCGCAAGTTGCGAACGCAGCATCTGCCCACAGTGTTCCGAGCGCAGGCAACCGAGCAGGGCACGATTGAGCGCATATACATCGGCCAGGTCTGCGGGTTGCGGTCCCAGATAGTCCATTGTGGCTCCTCCCGGTACGTTTTTTGGGTGATTTGACAGTTACTGTATTTTTGAATCCCGGACCATTTGTAGATAATATGGCCTATGGTAAAACTATATATGGGCTATTTCTAGCATAAAAGGTGGGAAATGCGACTGACCGATGACCGCTACGCGGCCGAGCGCAGCCAGTTTGAACTCGCGCTCAGGATGATCCGCCATGAAGCCCGGACACGCACTATTCGCGAGTGCACCGGTCTGTCCGATGATCGCATTCGCAAGCTCTACACACGATATTTTCGCAATTCAGGCGCTGACGACATCCGCCGTCGCCGCGGCAAGTCGCCGCGACAGATCACGCGATTCGTCAAGAATCCTGAAAACCAGCTGCAGGCAACGACTCTCGTCGCTCTCTACTGCAGCGGCTTGTTGCTGCGCCTGGACGCGAATCACGGCGTATTCGCATGCTGGCCGCGGCCGAACGTTGAATTCGGCCACCGGATCTGTCGCGCTTATGAGACCTACTTGTTATTGCACGACCGGCCCTCGCTCAGTTTCGAGTGGGCCTGGAACCTGCTGCACAGTATTTCGCATAATGATGAACTGTATCTGGCGCAGTGCGCGGGCTGTCGCGCCCGCTATGTTCAGGACGCCTATGCGCTCGATCACAAGACCTGTCCTGCCTGCGAGATTGAGGCACGGCGGCGACGCCGGCCGGGCGTGCGCAGTTTTTCCGGCGGCTAAGTGCAGGTAATCTATCGGTCGGATGGAGGACCACAACGTATTTGCCGGTGCGTTCGTCGATCGAAGCGGCGAACGGCGCAAGGACCCCGACTGGCTCGCGGATGCGATCGGCAGCACCGACAGTCGATTCGTTCCTGTATGGGGCGAGAAGTGCCTTGTTGGCGGTGACCCGCCCAGGGTGCTACTCCTCGAACGTGCTCAGATCGAGGAGTTCGTCAACGATCAAGATCTGATCTTTCTCGGCTTGTTCCGCAACCACCCGGCCTTTGCCCTTGCCATGAACGGAACTGACGCGCCGTTTGCGGAACTTGGCGAATTTCAGGATCTGCGTTATCTGGGCACTGTGCTACGGCCCGATGAGGCCAACCTCGCCGCGCATGCTCGCGCCCTGGTGCTCTGGCATTCGTCCCAGGTTTTCTGCGGCCGCTGTGGCTCTGCGGCGCGGCCCGAGGCGGGCGGGAATGCGCGCGTCTGTACGCGGGACGAGTGCGGTCACGTCATCTTCCCGCGCGTCGATCCTGCCATCATCGTCCTCGTCACCGACGGCAACCGCTGTCTGCTTGGGCGGCAGGCGAGTTGGCCCGAAGGGCGCTACTCGACGATCGCCGGATTCGTCGAGCCCGGCGAGAGTCTCGAGGACGCGGTTCGGCGTGAAGTTTATGAAGAGACCAACGTACGTGTAGGGCGGGTCAGTTATCACAGTTCGCAGCCATGGCCGTTTCCGTCGTCACTGATGCTCGGCTTTGTCGCCACAGCTAGCTCGACGAGGATCGTGCTGAACGACTCCGAACTCGAGGACGCGCGCTGGTTCACGCGTGAGGAACTGCTCGGATCGGGACTACCGAAACTGCCATTCAGGATATCCATTTCGCGCCGTCTGGTTGATCACTGGATCGAATGCGGCGACGAGTACTGACATGTGCCTGGTCGTACTGGCATTCAAGGTCGATCGCGAATACCCGCTGCTTGTCGCCGGCAATCGGGACGAATTTCACGCACGCCCGACACGGGATGCCGACTGGTGGCCGGATGAGCCGGACATATTGGGCGGGCGCGACCTGCAGGCGGGTGGCACGTGGCTCGCCCTGCATCGTCATGGTCGTATCGCCCTGGTCACGAACTACCGCGATGCAGACCAGCCGGTCGCCGGGCTGCGCTCGCGCGGCCATCTTGTTACGGGATTCCTGAAAAGTACTCTGGCGCCTGTGGATTACCTGCAAACGATCGATGGGTCGTCGTATGCCGGCTTCAATCTACTCGTGTCTGACGGTCGCAGTCTCGCCTACCTGTCGAACCGTGGCGGCGACCTCCGCGAACTTGGCGCCGGCATTTACGGTCTCAGCAATGCCACGCTGGACACACCATGGGAAAAGGTCGAACGCAGCAAAGCTCGGCTCGCGAAACTCATCGACACGCACTCAGGTAACGAGACGGAACTGCTGCGCCTGCTCGCAGACCGCGACAAGGGACCGGCGGACGAGGTGAAAAGCGATCGCCTGCCATTCGCAACAGCACATGCGATCACGGCGCCGTTTATCCTGCTACCGGACTACGGGACGCGTTGCTCTACGGTCGTGCGGGCCGATCGCAGCGGCATCTGGACATTTCTGGAACGCCGCTTTGATCCGGCCGGAACCCGGATCGGCGAGTCGCGGTTCTTATTGCGCACGGTCGTAGACGGCGAGTAACCAGGCACGAATCGCGTCGATTTCTTCGGCGCAAACGGCGTGCGCCATCGGGTAGTCGTACCATTCGACCTTAAAGCCCGAACGAATCAGCAGCTCGGCCGAGTTGCTCCCCATTTGCAAGGGCACGACCGGATCGAAGCTGCCGTGCGCCATGAAGATCGGCACATCGGAATTAGCGGCGTCCGGGCTCTCCAAGACCTCGGCCTGAAACGCGCCGCGCAACGGCAGGTATGTGGACAACGCCATCAGTCCGGCAAGCCGCTCTGGAAATCGCAGCCCGGCATGCAGCGCGACAGCACCACCCTGCGAAAAACCCGCGACGACGATGTTGCCGGCGCTCATGCCGCGTTCCTGTTCACGGCCGATTAGGGCGTTCAGTAACTCGCCGCTGGCGCGTATTCCAGCCTCGTCGACCGGACCGTCCCGGTCCAGGCTGAAAATATCGTACCAGGCACGCATCGACACGCCGCCGTTGATCGTCACGGGGCGTACAGGCGCATGCGGAAATACGAAACGCAGCGGCAGCTCATCGGGCAAGCGAAGTTCGGCAACGACAGGCTCGAAATCATGGCCATCCGCACCGAGGCCATGCAACCAGATAACGCTGCCGACCGGTGCGCCAACGCCTGTCTCGATCTCAACTGTGTCCGCGACCGCCATCTCCGCTCCATCCGCAACGAGGCCGCGCAGTGTAACCCGAAACGCCAAACCGGCATCGGGACGCGGTTCTTTTTTTGGGGCCATCAGCCGATATCAGGCAGCCGACTGTAACAATCCCGGGACACAACTCCGCCACCCTAATGGTAGAGTTCCGTTTGTAGATCTCGCTCCGGCCTACGTTATTTCGCGAGATCAGAACCGCACGGCGGCTAGTTGTGTGGCACGACGGTGATGGCGTAGCTCGCGCCGTCCGTGAACGTGAACGTATCGGAATCGATGGGACACGTTGCAGTGCCCAGGAACTCAACCGTGTGCTCCCCTACGGACAACGGACGCACGAAAAGGTAGATGCCCTGATCGACACTCGGGCTCAGGAGCATTGACGGGAGACCGAACGCGTTGCCTTCTGGCAGGAACGCTTCGAAAATCGGCGATTGTTCGAAGTATCGGATCGCTCCCTGCACTTCGACCCCATCGATGCTGGCAAACACCTCGTAGTCAAAACAGGCGACCTGTGCGCGGATGAATTCCTCGGTTCTCGTCTCGGGTGGATCGTCAAGGAACGCGAAGTAGGCTGCGTTGACGATCGGGAACAGCAGTGCTGTACCTGCGGGCACGGTGCATTCACGGTCTATGCCGGGCACGATGCCAAAGGTGCCGCCGAGGAACCAGACATGGCCCTGCTGAGCTGCGCTGCAATCTGCGCCATTGAAGAAATCTAAAAGCGCAGTATTTTCGAACGTCTGCCCAACTGCCCACTTCCACCAGTCAGCGGCCCACTCGGCATAAGACTGGCCATGTGGATTGGATTGAATTCCTGCAACGCCGGGATTCAGGTTGCGATCCGCCACCGCCGTTGATAAAGGCATTGCGGCAATGGCCATGCCGATCAATATCAAGCTTAGTTTTTTCATATTGCCCTCCTCTCGCCAACCCTACAGGTGACCGGCCGCATGAAGGCGGCCCTTCTGTCGGTGCCCTGCATGGTCGATTTCGGCATCTCGGCGAAGTCTTGTTAATTTCTATAGCTGCGCTGAAGCCGACGGCAAGGAAGTCGGTCCTTGATTACCCCCCGGTTCGACCGTGCTTACACTGGTCGACCTAGGCCCAGATTCTGCGATGCGACGAGCGACTCCTCAATCAGAATTTCTACCTAGTCGTGCTCGGACACCTGGGCCGACGACAACTGACGATCGCGCCGGGCGCTGCGTGTAATTCTGCTCGTTGACTCATGTCAACTCATCTTTGTCATTCGTTTCCAAAATTCCCGAATCGGTCTAGCTGCGAAAGAACGCTTGACCGAATATGTGCATTTTGGTATATCTATGCGCATATTTATGCGAGAAGTACGATGCCCAACTCCGCCCGGGAACAAGCCCTGCGCCGTGACACGATCCGGCAACTGCTCATGCGTGCCCCGGCGCACACGCAGCGATCGCTCGTGGATGCGCTGTCGAAACAAGGTCTCGTCGCGACCCAGTCGAGCGTCAGCAGGGATCTCAAGGAACTCGGCGCGATCAAGACGGCGCGCGGCTATGAGCTGCCGGGGAACGCCAGCGCGGAGCAACAGCAGCTGGCCGGTGTTGCCGAATTTGTCAGGGAGGTGCAGCGCGCGGGGCCAAATCTGATCGTCATCAAAACGGCAATCGGCGCGGCGCAACGTGTCGCGCTCGCACTGGATCGCAGCAACTGGCCCGAAATGACCGGCAATATCGGCGGCGATGACACGGTGTTCGTGGCTACCCCTTCGGCCGCCAGCCAGAAAGTTCTGATCGCAAAAATTGAGCGTGCACGTGCGTAAGCGCACGTTTGTCCGGAGCCTACCGTGAGCAAAGACCTGTCCCCTATCATCCTTGCATTCTCCGGCGGTCTCGACACGTCGTTCTGTGTGCCCTGGCTCAAGGCAACCTATTGTCGCGACGTCGTCACGGCGACGGTCGACACGGGCGGCATCGACGCACAGGCGGCACTTCTGCTCGAAGAACGCGCACTTGAGCTCGGTGCGATCGAGCACGTGCTGATCGATTGCAAGCAGGACTTCTTTGCGACCGTTATCCGTTTTCTGATCGCAGGCAACGTATTGCGCGGACAATCGTACCCGCTGTGTGTCGGCGCCGAACGGGGACTGCAGGCGGCACGGCTCGCGCAACTGGCCAAGGAACGCGGCGCCACAACGGTAGCGCACGGCTGCACGGCTGCCGGCAACGACCAGGTGCGCTTCGAGGTAGCCCTAAGGACGCTCAACCCCGGGCTCGAGATCCTCGCCCCGGTGCGCGACAACAGCTGGGTTCGCGAGGAGCAGCTCCGATATCTCGAAAACCACAATCTGCCATTGCCTGCACAGGGTTCGGCGTATTCGATCAATCGCGGTCTGTGGGGCGTAACGATCGGCGGTCAGGAAACGCTGACGTCGGAAAACGCAATTCCGGAAGACGCCTGGGTGCTATCGGCGAATGCGTTCGGCAAACCGCAACCACACTCCGCACACATGCTCGAGTTCAACGCGGGCATTCCGGTCGCGCTCGATGGCGAAGCTCTGGCACCCGTCGAACTGATCGAGAAACTCGAAATCCTTGCCGGAAGCTACGGCATCGGCCGCGGCATTCACCTCGGCGATACCGTACTCGGCACGAAAGGCCGCGTGGCGTTCGAAGCGCCCGCTGCCATCACACTGATCACGGCGCATCGCGAACTCGAGAAACTTGTCCTGAGCGCACAGCAGGCGCGCGTCAAAGACAGCATCGCGTCAATTTACGGTGACTTCGTGCACGAAGGTAAACAACTCGATCTGGTCTGTGCCGATATCGAGGCATTCCTTGCCTCGTCGCAGCAGCGCGTGACCGGGATCGTTAAATTCGGATTGCGACCCGGCAACCTGTTTATCGAAGGCGTTTCCTCGCCGCACTCGCTGTTGGCCGCGACCAAGGGCGTCTACGGCGAGGCCGCAGGCGAATGGACCGCCGCTGACGCGCTGGGTTATGCCCGCATATTGTCACTCCCGGGTTCGCTGCAGACGCGCGCGGCCGGAGCCGGCTCGTGAAAAGCGCTATCGTCGACAAAATCGCATCGGTAGCCCAGCACAGCGAACTCGGCCGTGAGATCAGACTGTCCGCTGATATTCCCTGCGAAGAAGGGGTGCTCATCGCGGTTCGTGTCCTCAACAACAAAGCGCGCTATAACCAGCTCGAGCTGACCTCCGGCCGCATGGCGACCGTCAACCAGGGCGACATCGTCGTCGGCGCGCTCGGCCACCGTAAGGCCCTGCGCGGTTACTCCGGTCACCTGCCTGCGGAGCTGACGCCGGGCGACACGATCCAGCTGCTGAACATCGGCGGCGTCCTCGGCGTCTGCGATTCCGCCAACCCTGATGTCGGCCCGCCATTCGACTGCGAAGTACTCGGCACCGTATTGCATTTCCCGTATCTCGGCGAACGTATCGGCGTGCCCGCGCGTGCCGGCGAGAAAGCACTCGACGGCGATGTTCGGCTCGACACCCGCGGGGTGCCCGTCATTGCCCTGGCTGGGACCTGCATGGACTCCGGCAAAACCGCTGCTGCGTGTGCAATCGTCTCTCGCCTGCGCCATCTCGGCCTGCATGTCGCTGCCTGCAAAGCCACGGGCGTGTCGTTACGCCGGGACATCCTGACGATGCAGGACGCGGGTGCCGCCGAGACGATGATCTTCTCGGATCTCGGTGTTGTCACGACGACGGCCGAAAACGGCCCGGCTCTGACTCGCGCCCTGCTGACAAGCCTCGCGGCCAACGAACCCGATGTCATCGTGCTCGAACTGGGTGACGGTATCCTCGGCGCGTATGGCGTCGAGGCAATCCTCGCGGATCCGTCCATCCGCGAAGCGCTGACCGCCGTCATCCTGTGCGCGAATGACCCGGTCTCGGCCTGGGGCGGCGCGAACATCCTGCGCAACAGCTTCAGCATCGAACCCGCCGTCGTCACCGGTCCGGCTACCGACAACTCGGTCGGCATCGATCAGATTCGCGAGCGGTTGTCGCTGCCCGCCATCAATGCGCTCGCGAACGGTGTCGCTCTCGGCGATCGCGTCGCCGCGCTGCTCAAGGGCGAGGACGTCACATGAGTGCCGAGGTCACAGCGGCAGTGCTCGGCGCAACCGGCTATGTCGGCGGTGAACTGTTGCGCCTGCTGTCGTCCCACCCGGAGTTCGAGCTTTGCTCCGCTGTGTCCGCAAGCCGCAAAGGCGAACCAATCGCCGCGACGTTTGCCAACCTCGCAGCCAGCTTCGGCACGCAGAGCTTCGATAGTCATGAGACCTGGCTCGACAAGATAGAATCCGGCCGGAAGCTTGCGCTTTTTTCTGCAGCGCCCCATGGCGCGTCGGCGGCGATGATTGCGCAGGCGCTTGATGCGGCGAAGAGCAAGAACCTGAGCGTACACGTCGTCGATGCGTCTGCCGACTTCCGCTATGCGCAGCAATCCGATTACGAGGCCGTGTATGGCAACAGGCACGGCGCGCCCGAATTACTGCCGCATTTTTGCTCGGGCGTGCCCGAGCACGTCGAGGCAGTCGATACGCCGCACGTCGGTCACCCGGGTTGTTTTGCCACGGCCGTATTACTTGCAACGGTGCCACTGATCCGATCCGGGCTGACCGAAACTGAAGTCTTCGTCAGCGGCACGACGGGCAGCACGGGCTCCGGACGCAGCCCGCAGCCCGGCACACATCATCCGGAACGTCACAGCAATATGTACGCCTACAAGCCGCTGGCCCACCGTCATGCGCCCGAGATTGCGGGCCTGACCAGGGCCGCGACCGGCCGTGCGACCCAGGTCAACTTCGTACCGCATTCGGGACCGTTTGCGCGCGGCATCTACGCCACCGTGCAGGCGAAGATGCGGACTGATTTTTCCGAGGAGCAACTACGGCGGGTTTTCGAAGATGCCTACGCAAATTCGGCGTTCATCGACGTCGTCAGTGGCACGCCGCGGCTCAAGAGCGTCGTTGCCAGCAATCGCTGCCAGATCGGCGTTGCGACGGGCGACGACACAGTTGTGGTCATGAGCGCGATCGATAATCTCGTCAAAGGCGCGGCCGGCGGTGCCGTGCAATGGATGAATCGGCTGTGGGGGCTGCCGGAAACGACCGGCCTGACCGCAGCAGCTCCGGGATGGACCTGAGGCATGTTGAGCGACGCCCACAGGCACGCCGCTTCCGACCCGAGGGTACGGGAAGCTCTGACGACCCTGCCCGTTTACGGCCAGTTGCCGTTCGTGCCCGAGCGGGGCACGGGCTGCGACATCATCACGGAAGATGGCCGCCGAATCCTCGACCTTTACGGCGGCCACGCGGTCGCCGCTTTGGGTTACGGTCACCCACGGCTCGTCAGTGCCATCGACGAACAAAGCAGGACACTGCTGTTTCAGAGCAACGCCGTCGCGCTCGAAGTGCGCGCGCGTGCAGCCGAGAAACTGATTAACGTGGCGCCGGAGAGTTTGCGCCGAGTTTTCTTTGTTAATTCAGGCGCCGAGGCCAACGAAAACGCATTGCGCATGGCCTGCGTTGTCACCGGACGCAAGAAGATCCTCGCCATTACGCAGGGATTTCATGGGCGCACCGCCGCCGCCGGAGCTGTGACCTGGAATTCGGGCGAGTGGTACGGTTTTCCGCAGCAGCCGTTCGCCGTCGATTTTATTCCACGCGATGACTGCGGTGCCGCGGCTTCAATGATCGATGCCGATGTCGCGGCTGTGATTGTCGAGCCCGTGCAGGGAGTGGCCGGCGCCTACGACCTGTCGCATGAATTCATGACGACACTACGCAAGTGCACAACTGATTGCGGTGTCCTGCTCATCGCTGACGAAGTGCAGTCGGGAATCGGCCGCTGCGGCCAGTTTTTCGCGGTACAAGTGTATGGCGTCGCACCCGACATCCTGACGAGCGCCAAAGCGCTCGGGGGCGGCATTCCCTGCGGCGCCGTCTTATGTACGAATGCCGTCGCGGAGCATTTCGGTCCCGGCGATCTCGGCACGACTTTCGGCGGTGGCCCCGTCGCAGCCGCGGCGATGATTGCAGTGCTCGAGACCATCGAGGACGAGGGCTTGCTCGACAACGTGCGCCAGCGCGAAGCTCAGATTCGCGAGCAGTGCGCTGTTGGCCCGGTGCAAAAAATACAGGGCATGGGCCTGTTGCTCGGCCTCGTCTGTGACCGCCCGGCCGTCGAAGTACGTAACGCCCTGCTGGAACACGACGTGCTGACGGGCACGAGTGCCGATCCGCAGGTTTTGAGAATACTCGCGCCGCTTGTGCTCGAGCCTCGGCATATCGACCATCTTGCGCACGCTCTTGCAACGCTGGCGCCGGCCACCAACTAATTCGAGAGACACCTGAATGAAAAAGTTTAATGACCTTGCCGATTTTTCTAACGACGAGATTCAGGCCCTTCTGGAACTTGCGACGCGACTCGATACACAACCGGAACCGCAGGCGCTGTCCGGCAAGGTCCTGTCGCTGTTATTCCTGAGTCCATCACTCAGGACACTCGCGTCGTTTCAGGCGGCGATGACGCGCCTCGGCGGCGGCTCGTTTGTCATCTCGCCCGACATGTCGATTCACGGCCTCGAAACACGGCCTGGCATCGTCATGGACGGCGCCGCCGCCGAGCATATCCGCGAGGCCGTACCCGTCATCGCCTCCTACGGCGATGCAATCGGCATCCGCGCATTTGCCGAGCGCAAGAATCTCGAGGCGGACATGGCCGAGCAAGAGTTCTCCGGGCTGACCGATCTCATCGATACACCCTGGATCAACATGGAATCGGCGATGAACCATCCCTGCCAGAACCTGGCCGACTGGAAGACGCTGGATGATCTCGACATTCCGGCTAACGGCGGCAAGTTCGTGCTCAGCTGGGCCTACCATCCCAAGCCGTTGCCGCTGGCCGTGCCGGCCTCGACCTTGTATACGGCCGCGCGGCGCGGCATGGACGTCACTGTATTGCGGCCTGACGGCTTCGAGCTGCCCGAGCCGCTAATGCAGAAAGCCAGGCAGGCGGCTGACGCAAACGGCGGCTCGGTCGTCGAGACCGATGACCGCGCCGAAGCGATGCAGGGCGCGCACGTAATCTACGCGAAGTCCTGGTCATCGACGCGTCACTACGGTAATCGTCTCAAGGACGAAGAACTCAGGAATGAACTCGTCGACTGGTGTGTCGACGAGCCCTGGTTCGAGAGCGCCCAGGAGGACTGCCGCTTCATGCACTGCCTGCCTGTGCGCCGCGGCGTCGTCGTCAGCGAGCCGGTCCTCGACGGGCCGCGCAGCGTCGTGATACCCGAGGCACGCAATCGCATGCTGGCGCAGATGGCCGTCCTGTACCAGATGCTTGGCGGGCGATCATGACAACCAAGCATGACCGCGCGATTGTCGTGTCGGCGCTCAAACACGCGGCACCTTATATTCGCTTGTTCAAAGGCAAAGTCTTCGTCCTCAAAGCGGGCGGCGAGATATTCGCGGATCGGGCAGCGACGAGGGCACTGATGGAGCAGGTTGGTATCCTGCACCAGGTCGGCATTCGCGTCGTTCTCATCCACGGCGGCGGACCGCAGTCGACCAAACTGGCGACTGCGCTCGGCTTCGACACTACGTTTGTCGACGGTCGCCGCGTCACCGACGGCGACTCCCTCGACGTTGCGATGATGGTACTCAATGGACAGATCAACACGCGCGTCCTTGCAGCCTGCCGCGATCTGCAGATTCCGGCCGTCGGTATCAGCGGCGTCGATGCCGGCCTCATTCGCGCTCACCGACGGCCACCGGTCGAGCGCGAGGGCGACACGCCCGTCGACTACGGATTTGTCGGCGATATCGATTCGGTCGACGCTGACATTCTGGCCAAGCAGCTGGACAACGGAATCATGCCTGTCGTCAGTCCGCTCTCCTGCGACGAGTCCGGCACGCTGTTGAATATCAATGCCGACACGGTCGCTGCCGCGATCGCCGCCGAACTAAACGCCGAAAAACTGATATTGCTGACCGGCGCACCCGGTGTCCTCGAAGATGCCGGTGACCCGCAATCGCTGATCAGCTATATCGACCGCGCCGCACTCGACAAGCTCAAAGCCGCCGGCAAACTGGCCGACGGTATGTTGCCGAAGGCTGCCGCGATCGATGCGGCACTGGCCAACGGCGTTAATCGGGTGCATGTTATTTCCTACAAGGTCGCCGACAGTTTGCTGCTCGAGGTATTTACGAACGAGGGCACCGGCACCCTCGTCGTCAACGACATCGCTGCGCTGACACCGGCCGAGCAGGGCGGAGGTACATCGTGACGCGGCTCTGGGACAAGGGTTTGCCGCTCGACGAGCGCGTGCTGCGCTACACGGCCGGCGAAGACCACGTGCTCGATGCGCGCCTTGTGCCCTACGACGTACAGGCTTCGATCGCGCATGCCGAGATGCTCGCCGCAACCGGGCTCATCAGCAACGCGGATTGCGTCGCGATCAGCGCCGGTCTCAATGCACTTGCCGCATCCTTTGCCGCAGCCGAATGGCACATCGGCCTCGAGGACGAGGACGTGCACACGGCCCTCGAATCGCGGCTCACACAAGCGATAGGAGATGCGGGCGCGCGCCTGCATCTCGGCCGCTCGCGAAATGATCAGGTGCTGGCCGCCCTGCGCCTGTACCTGCGCGATGCCGCCGATGACCTTGCGGCGCGAGTTATGCGTCTGCGCGCCTCTCTGGCCAGCGTCGCCGAGCGCCAGGGCGAGGTCGAGTTGCCTGGTTACACGCACATGCAGCATGCGATGCCCTCATCGGTTGCACTCTGGTGTGGCGGCTTCGACGAAGCGCTGAATGATGCGATCGCAGGCCTCAATGCCACGCGCAAACGTATCAATAAGAATCCGTTGGGCAGCGCTGCCGGCTATGGCACGCCGGGCTTACCTATCGATCGGGAAGCAACGACGCGCAAACTGAAATTCGATTGCACACAGTCTCCCGTCACAGCCGTGCAGTTGTCCCGCGGCAAAGCTGAGAGCGCATTACTGTTCGAGATCACGCTCCTCACCCAGGATCTCGGCCGCATGGCGACCGACCTGCTGCTTTTCTACACGCAGGAGTTTGCCTACATCTCACTCGCCGCAGACACCACGACGGGCTCCTCGATCATGCCGCAGAAGCGCAACCCGGACGTGCTCGAATTGATCCGCGCAGCATCGGCAACGGCACATGCCTGTCTCGACGAATCGCTGATGATCGTGCAGAAACTGCAATCGGGCTACCAGCGTGACCTGCAGCGCCTCAAGGCACCGCTGTTCCGCGCGATCGATCTCGCCGTCGACAGCGTCGACATCATGGCGCACGTGCTGGACGGTATGCGTTTCAACCCCGACAACATCAAGCCGGATCCGGGTATTTTCGCAACCGCCGAGGCCTACCGACTCGTCACTGAAGAAGGCATCCCGTTCCGCGACGCCTATCGGCGGGTCGCCGGGCGCTATTCAAAATAGTCAACAGGTCTCTATAATCGAGCCAACCTCCGCATCGGTCGACATCCATGAATAGCCCGCTACGCGCAAGTACCGCTTTGCTCCTGCTCATGTTCATTGCTGGCTGTGGCCAGAGCGGCCCGCTTTTCATACCCGACGATCCGAGCTCGATTCAGCCGCCGCCCACCGCTTCGCAGGAGACGGATGAAGACGACGAGGACGACGACATCGGCACTCCCTAAACAGGATCAGTATTGATGTCCGGCCCTGACCTGGTCCTCATTGACGGATCGTCCTATCTGTACAGGGCATTCCACGCACTGCCGAGCCTGACGAATTCGCATGGGGCGCCGACAGGCGCGCTGCACGGCGTGTTGACGATGATCAATAAGCTCGTGCGTGAGGAGCCTGCCGCGCTGATCGGCGTCGTCTTTGACGCGCCCGGCAAGACTTTTCGCGACGACATGTACGCCGAGTACAAGGCGAATCGGCCGGCGATGCCTGACGAACTCCGCGACCAGATCCAGCCACTGATCGATGCGGTCACAGCCATGGGCCTGCCATTGTTGCGCGTCGAGGGCGTCGAAGCCGACGACGTTATCGGTACGCTGTGTCGCGAAGCGGCGGACAACGATCTCAACGTGCTTGTCTCAACGAGCGACAAAGACATGGCGCAACTCGTCAACGACAACGTGACGCTCGTCAATACGATGAGCGGCGATGTCATGCGCCGAGATGAGGTCAAGCAGAAGTTCGATGTCTATCCGGAACAGATCATCGATTACCTCGCGCTCGTCGGTGACAGCTCGGACAATATTCCGGGCGTCCCCAAGGTCGGCGCAAAAACGGCTGCCAAGTGGCTTAATCTCTATGCCAGCGTCGACAATATCATCGAGCATGCCGACGAAATCAAAGGCAAGGTAGGCGAGAGCCTGCGCGAGCACATCGACCAGCTGCGACTGTCACGCGAGCTTGCGACGATTCGCAACGATGTCGATCTGCCGATGGCGATGACCGACCTGAAACCTGCGGATGCCGATGTCGACAGCCTGCGCAAGATCTACGCGAAGTTCGAATTGCGCACGCTGTCGCGCCAACTCGACAAGGAAGCGGGCGAGGTGAAAGACGCTCCACAAACCGCCGAGGGCGACTATGAAACCGTACTCGACTGGAAGTCGTTCGATAAGTGGCTAAAGAAAATCAGCAAAGCGAAGCTCGTCGCTGTAGACACCGAGACGACGAGCCTCGACTACATGGCCGCCGAAGTCGTCGGCATCTCCTTGTGCGTGACTCCGGGCGAGGCCGCCTATATTCCCGTTGCACACGATTACCCGGGCGCACCCGAGCAACTTCCTCGCGATCAGGTTATTGAAAAACTTAGAGATTTTCTCGAAAGCTCCGGCGCGAAAAAAGTCGGGCATCACCTCAAATACGATGCCCATGTTCTCGCCCGCCACGGTATCCGCCTCGCCGGCATGCAGTTCGATTCGATGCTGGAGTCGTACGTGCTGAACAGTGTCGCGACGCGACATGACATGGACTCGACGGCCAGACTCTATCTCGGGCGCGAGACTATTCACTTCGAGGACGTCGCCGGCAAAGGCGCGAAGCAGTTGACGTTCAATCAGATCGACGTCAAGACAGCGGCGCCTTACGCGGCCGAGGATGCCGATGTCACGCTGCAACTGCACGAAAAGCTATGGTCGAAACTGGGTGAGATCGATTCGTTGCGCGCGGTTTACGAACAGATCGAACAACCGCTCGTCCCAGTGCTGCTGCAGATGGAAGAAACGGGTGTACTGATCGACAAGAAAATGCTGGCCAAGCAGGGCAAGGAACTCGCACAACAAATGGCCGAACTCGAATCCCAGGCACATGAACTTGCGGGAGGACCATTCAACCTGAGCTCGCCGAAACAGCTGCAGGAGATCCTGTTCGAGAAGCTCGACTTGCCGGTGATTCGCAAAACGCCCAAAGGTCAGCCGTCGACGGCCGAAGACGTGCTTATTGAGCTCGCAGAGGAGTACGATCTGCCCCGCGTCATCATCGACTATCGTAGCGTCAGCAAGCTCAAGAGCACCTACACCGACAAGCTGCCCTTGCAGATCGCGGCAAGTACCGGACGTGTGCATACGTCCTATCATCAGGCCGTTGCGGCCACCGGACGCCTGTCGTCTACCGACCCGAACCTGCAAAACATTCCGATCCGCACGGCGGAGGGACGGCGCATCCGGCAAGCATTCATCGCGCCGAAAAACCAGTTATTGCTCGCGGCCGATTATTCGCAGATCGAGCTGCGCATCATGGCGCACCTCTCGAAAGACAAGGGGCTGCGCAAGGCTTTCACTGACGACCAGGATATTCATCGCGCAACCGCGGCCGAGGTCTTCGGGACCAAGGCAGAAGATGTCACTGATGATCAGCGCCGTTCTGCCAAAGCGATCAACTTCGGTCTCATTTACGGCATGTCGGCCTTCGGCCTCGGCAAGCAGCTCGGAATATCCAGAGGCCAGGCGCAGGAATATGTCGATCTTTACTTCGACCGTTACCCGGGTGTGAAAGCCTATATGGACGACATTCGCGAAAAAGCACGGCAGCAGGGTTACGTGGAGACGGTTTTTGGCCGGCGCCTCTATCTTCCCGAGATCAACGCACGCAACGCGCAGCGCCGGCAATACGCAGAGCGCAGCGCCATCAATGCGCCGATGCAGGGCACGGCGGCCGATGTCATCAAGCGTGCGATGATCGCGGTTCATGCCTGGCTGATGAAAGACCCGATCGACGCACGTATGATCATGCAGGTGCATGACGAACTCGTCTTCGAGGTTGCGGAGAACGCGGTCGACGTACTCAAAGACAAGATTACCGACATAATGTGCGGCGGCTTCGAACTCTCGGTACCGATCAAAGTGGATGTCGGTGTCGGCAAGAACTGGGACGAAGCGCACTAATTTGTAGACGCTCGCCCCAACGGCTGATTCATGTGAGAGGCGGCCGCGGGCGGGATGTTTGTACCCCAAGGGCATGAATCGACCGAAGTAAAGCGCAACAGAGTGAGCCATGAGGGAGACAAACATGCCGGTCTCGACCCCTCGTCGAGACTTGTTCTAAACTAAATCTGCATATTTTTCAAAGAATTACGGTTTGCCGGGAACTATGATGTCGGTCCAGACTCCAATTATTCGAGTGCATTAGACACTCGCCTGTTTACCTCCCTAAGCAGGCGCGCAACACGGTGACCCCAAGCCGGTTGCTTCTTATTACCCCGGGGCACATTGTGCTTCGGGGGTTTTTTTGTTCTCAGCTTGCCAGGAAGGACTCGATAACCTGGCGTGCCTCCTGCTGTCCCTGTCGCTTCAGTGCTGAGAACTGCTGCACGCTGGCCCGCTCGCCGAGTTCTTTCTGCACCTCCATGAGCGCCGTTTTGGCCTGGCCTCGCCTTAGCTTGTCAGCTTTGGTCAGCAGGATGTGAATCGGTAAATTGACGTCCTCTGCAAACGCCATCATCTGTCGGTCGTAATCCGTGAGTTGTCGGCGGATGTCGACGATCAGCAATAAGCCGCGCAGACTTCGGCGGGCCCTAAAATAGCCTGCAAGAAGTTCACCCCAGTGACGCCGGATCGATGCCGACACGCGGGCAAAGCCGTAACCGGGCAAATCGACGAGCCGTTGATCGTCACGCAAGCTGAAAAAATTGACGAGCTGGGTCCTGCCCGGCGTCTTACTGGTTCGTGCGAACTGGCGCCTGTTGACGATGACATTGATCGCGCTCGACTTGCCCGCGTTCGAGCGTCCGGCGACGGCGACCTCGGTTCCCGTATCGGCCGGGAACTGGTCGCAGGCATTGGCACTCTTGATGAAACGGGCTTCAGGGTACTGCGACATGGGGGTATGCCCAGGCGATTCTGTGTATAATTTCTGCCAACAGTCTGACGGCTTCAGGGTCACGCAGCAAGGCGATCGACGCCATAGCAACCCGGAATCGCCTCATCATCTGGCACGGACAATCGATTCTAATTGTCGCGGTGGCGACGTCCACCGCAAGGAAGTTACGGTTACAAGAACATGAATATCAGACTTGCTCAGATATGTGCGTTGACAGCGATTATGCTGGCGCCATGGCAGGCCCGTGCAGACAGTCTCGTTGCCGGGTCGGTTGAGGCCGGCAAAGCCAAGTCGCTGACGTGTACGGCCTGTCATGGACAGGATGGCAACAGTGTCAATCCGATCTGGCCCAACATTGCGGGCCAGAACGCACCCTATCTCGTCGCCCAGTTGCAGGCATACAAGAATGGGACGCGCACGGACCCCTTGATGGCGAGTCAGGCAATGCTGCTCTCCGATGAGGACATGCGTAATCTGGCCGTCTACTTCGAGAGTTTGCCGGCGGCTGCGGCTGCCGTAGCGGACACGAACACGATCGCCAGAGCCGAAGCGCTGTACCGCGGCGGTAATGAAGATGCCGGGGTCGCAGCCTGCCTTGGCTGTCATGGTCCGACCGGCCGCGGCAATCCGGCCGCAAAATACCCGGCACTCAATGGTCAGCATGCCGCTTACACAGCGAAACAATTGCGCGATTACGCGTCCAATACCAGGCAATCAGATGGCAAGACTCGCATGATGCGTGAGCTGGCTGCTCGACTGACTGAGGATGACATAGTCGCGCTGGCATCGTACGTACAGGGTCTGAAGTAATGAAAAATCTATTCTGGATCAGCACAGTAGTATTTATGCTCGCTGCCTGCGGTGGTGACGAGCCGCCAACAGATGCGCCTGACGAGGCAGAACAAGCCGTTGAAGAGCCTGCAACGAGCGAGACAGCGACCGAAGCCGTTGCCGAAGACGAGGTACTCGAGGTCGTCGAGGAGTCAGCCGCCGAAGCGGAACCCGAAGAGCAGGCGATATTACTCGCGCAGGCGGACGCACCGACGCCGGCGCGCGAGTGGAAATACAGCGAAGGAAGACACTACACCCGCATGGTGCCGACGCAGCCGACCGTTGGCGGGGCGGACAAGATCGAAGTCGCCGAGTTCTTCTGGTATGGCTGCCCGCATTGCTACGATTTCGAGCCATACATTAATGAATGGGACGAAAACAGGCCGGCCAACGTTCGTTTCGTGCGTATACCGGCCATGTGGAATGGCATGCTCGTCTTGCACGCGCGGCTTTATTACACCGGGGAAGTCCTCGTCCGCAACGGCGTTATCCAGGACGGGCCCGGATTTCACGAGGCCGTGTTCCAGGAATACCATCGTCGCGGCAACCGCCTGATGAACGAAGCTGCCATTCAGAAACTGTTCGAGCGCTTCGGCGTCGGTGCCGACGAGTTCGGGCGCACCTGGAATTCGTTCGAGGTCGGTCAGAAGTTGCGGGTTGCCGAAGACCTCGCGCGTCGCTACAGCATCGCGAACGTCCCGACCGTCGTCGTCAACGGCAAATATCGCACGGGCGGCAGCGAAGCGGGCAGTTATCCGAACCTGCTCGAAGTCATCGACGAACTCATCGCGCGCGAGTCGGCACGGTAGTTGAAATCCCGTGGGAGGGGGCCATGCCCGCGACTATCGCCCGCATGGCGGCCTCCCACACGATAATTTCTAACCATTGTCTTCCGCGATAATCCTGAGCACTCCGTCTTGCGAGCGCTGCCAGTACAGGCGCTTGATCGTTACGATGCGCCCGTTAGCGTCAACGATCGTCTGGCGGAATCGGCTCAGAAACAGCCCCGCTTGTTCCGGGTCGGCGAGTAACAACACATCGTCGATCGAATAATCACGCAGTGATCGCGTGGCAGCCGAACGCGTTCGGTAAGCCGACCACTCGTCCCGATCGAGCCCTCGATACTCAAATTCGTCTGCATACAAAGACAGGTATCGGTGCCAGTCACCAGCGCGGAAACTCTGTACCCAGTCATCCAGCACCGCCTTGAGTTCATCGCGTGTCGCCGCAATCTGTTCGCGGCTTGATTTTTCAATCCTCCGCGTCACGATCACCGGTGTGATCAACAGCTGAAAATGTTTTTCAAGTTCCAGCAGTTCCTCATTCGGCAGAGCGATACAACCGTCGGTATCGAGTGGCGGCCGGCGGCCGCCGTGGTGGGCGACACCATGAATCCAGATGCCGTCACCAGATCGTTCGTTGAGATGGTCCCAGGCGTTCGGATAATCAAGCGGAAAGGCGGTAACACCGTATCTCTCGTGCATGCGACTGGTATCGAGCTGTTCGTTGGCGAAGTAGATGCCGAGCGGCGTACGCCGGTCCCAGGCACGCTGTTTCCCGACACCGTTCTCGCCGACCGACATGTAGCGTCTTTCCCGAGGTTCGATACCGTTCTCAGTCTGCTCATAACGGTACATCGTCGACGTATCGGTCTCGGCGATGAGCGCGCTCCCGACGGCTGCCGGTAATTGCAGGATGTAGGCCGGCAGCTTGCTGATGGCTGCTGTTTCTTCGGCGCAAGCGATGCCGGAGCCAAGCATGGCCGCCATGACGAGTACACGGAGCATGCACAGATATTACAGCTGCCGGATCGGCATCGCCATGCTATGTTCTCAAGCAAGCGATTAGGAGTATGGGGTAGAGCCTTGATTAGATGCCTGACTGTTTTTGCCGTTCTGTTGCTATACGCGGACGCGACGCTGGCGGCGGCTGACGAAGATTTTAATGTCATCGCCGAACGATACGTCAGTGACCTCGCCAGATTTTCGCCCATTGACGCGACGCTGATCGGCGACCACAGCGCCGACAGCGAGCTCGATCAGGTCGACGCTCAGGGTCGCGCGAACAAACGTCGTTTGTACCTGGGCTATCGCGCCGCGTTAGCCGCCATTGATCGTGACGATCTGTCACGCGCCAACCAGATCGACGCGGAGCTGTTGCACAACGAGGTCGAGTCGGAACTCTGGAAGCTCGAGACGCTTGAGGAGTGGGCATGGAGCCCGCTCATCTACGTCGAATTGTCGGGAAATTCGATCTACGGCCTCGTGGCGCGCGACTTCGCGCCCGTCGAAGCGCGGCTACAGGCTGCCGCATCGCGACTCGAAAAGCTGCCGCGATTCCTGGAACAGGCACGCGCTGCCTTGCAGCCGGAACGTGTGCCGAAGATTCACGCGGAAACGGCAGTCCGGCAGAATCCGGGGCTCGTATCGATCATCGAGGCGATGGTCGTGCCGCGGATGGACGACCTCACGCCGGCGACCCGGGAGAGGCTGGCCGCCGCCATTGAAATCGCTAAGGACGCGATCGCGGAACATCAGACCTGGCTCGAAGAAGAGCTGCTGCCGCGAGCCGCCGGGGATTTTCGCATTGGCGCCGAACTGTACGATGCCAAGCTGGCGTTTGCGCTGAATTCACCGCTCGATCGCAAAGACATCAAAGCGCGGGCAGAAGGGGAATACGAATCTGTGCGCAACCAGATGTACGAGATTGCCAAAGACGTGTACGCGAAGTCGCACCCCTACACGTCGTTCCCGGACACGCCTGATGAGGCGTACAAGCAGGCCATCATACGCGCCGCGCTCGAGAGAGCCTATCAGAAGCTGCCACCCCGTGACGGCATCGTCGACATCGCGAAAGACTACCTGCAGCAGGCCACCGACTTCGTTATCGAGAACAATATCGTGACGATGCCCGACGATCCGGTCGAGATCATTATCATGCCCGAGTTCCAGCGTGGCGTGGCCGTCGCTTACTACGATGGCCCGGGACCTCTCGACAAAGGCCAGGCCGCATTCTATGCCGTCGCGCCGTTACCGGAAGACTGGACCGACGAACAGGTTGCATCGTTTCTGCGCGAGTACAACTTGCTGTCGATCCAGGACCTGACGATTCACGAAGGCGTGCCGGGGCATTACCTGCAGCTTTCGCTCAGCAACCGCTACCCGTCCACGCTGCGCAGCGTGCTCTGGTCCGGCCCGTTCGTCGAGGGCTGGGCCGTGTACGCCGAACGGGTCATGGTCGATGCTGGCTACCTTGATCACGACCCCCTGATGCGGCTCATCAACCTCAAGTGGTACCTGCGCGCCGTGACCAACGCAATCATCGATGCGGCGATCCACGTCGACGGCATGACCCGCGACGCAGCCATGCAGCTCATGATCGAGGGCGGTTTCCAGGAGGAGCGCGAAGCGGCCGGTAAGTGGGTTCGCGCTCAATTGACGTCGACGCAGTTATCGACCTATTTCGTCGGCTACCAGGAACACGTGGAAATGCGTCGTGCCGTCGAGGCCGAATGGGGCGAGGAGTTCACGCTGCGCCGCTACCACGACCAGGCACTCAGCTACGGTTCCCCGCCGGTAAGATTCGTGCGCGCGTTGATTCTTGGGGAAGAGATCCCGGACTCCGGCAACTAGGCGGATTTCACTCCGAAAAAAAGGGCGGCCCCATACGGAGCCGCCCCTGTTTTCTTGCTAAAACTGCCGTTATTCGAAGGCAGCCTTCACGCCGAGGCGGAAGTAACGACCGCGCCAGCCGTTCAGTTCCCAGGCCGGGTTGAAGCCATAGAGATGGTAGGCGGACGCCGGGTCGAAATCCGGCTCAGTGTCAAACACGTTCAGCATGTTCAAATAGACCTCAGTACTTTCATTGATCTGGTAGGTCGCCGAGAAGTCGAAGTCGACGTAGGAGGCGTGAGTACACGCAAACGGCGTTCCATCGTTATACAGATAAACGGAAGCAAAGCCATTCGGCCCCGCGTCAGATGGCGTGCAAGCGCCGGCTTCACCACCGTAATCAATCGATGCGTTGTCATAGGAGCCGGTGTAATTTGCCGTCAGTGCCGCCGTGAAATCGCCCCACATGAGCGAGTTTGTCCAGGTCGCGCGCAAATCAGGAGCGCCCGAGCAGGACGTCACGTCACAAGGGCTGAGCGAGTTCGTGTAATCCAGCACGTTGCCCTCGACCGTCTTCGACAGTTCTTTCATCTTAGCGACCTCAAGATAGCTGCCAAAACTGTAGTTGCCAAATTCACGCTCGAAGCTCACGCCCAGATCTATGCCGCGCGCAATTTGGGAATCAACGTTCTGATAGGAAGCCTGAATGAAGCCGATCAGCGGCAAGGCGTTCGGGAACTCCACATCCGGCGCGGCCGGAATGACGGTAATTCCCTCGATGTTCACGACACCATTGTTCGCATAGTATAGATCAACAACCTGACTGGCGTCAGCATTGCTGATCAGCTCGTTGACTTCGATATTCCAATAGTCAATCGTTAATGACAGCCCGTCTATCGGTTCAAAAACTAACCCAACAGTGTAGGCCTCAGACTCTTCCGGGTCGAGTTCGGCGTTGCCGAGGGAGGTCAAGCCGTAACTATACGTCCCGCTCACATAGGCGTTGCCGTTGTGAGCCGCGATAACGGCAGCCTGCGCAGGGTCGTTCGGATCTAACGCAGAGCTGACGTATCCCGTCGTGGGGGCGCCGAATGCTTCGTTGAAGCTCGGAATGCGGAATCCCTCGGAATAGGTACCACGGAACTTGATCATGTCATGCGGCTGAAATTGCAGCCCGAACTTGGGCGAAAAGTTGTCCTGGCCCGTTGAATAGTCGTCGTAGCGTCCAGACACATTGACGGTTATCATCTCGGTAAACGGCGCATCGATTTCGAAGAAGGCCGACGTGACATCCCGTTCACCCTCTGTTGCCACTGAGTTCACCGAGAGATAGCGTTCATACGGATCGTTTTTGAACCCGTTGGCCGTAGGCCAGTCGACACTTTCTTCACGATATGCAACGCCAAGCGCACCAATCACGTCTCCGCCCGGCGCTTCCCACAGTGACCTGGAGAGCGTTGCCTGGATCTGGTCCATCGAAGCATTCGGCTGAGTCGTGTTCGAAGGCGCGACAAAGTTCCAAACGTCCTCCGAGTTCTGTTCCGGATTGACGAAGTTGAACGAGCCGTCATAAACAGCGGCATAAATGCGACGCGGGATAGGGTAACCGGTATACGTGTAGTCCATATCGATTTTTGAGCTAATCGCATCGACCGAATAATCCCATTCATCATCAGCGCCGAAGGATCCGACAACACCGGCCGCGATGCGGTACGACTTGGAATCCGTGGACGAATCTCGCGCTACCGGCAATCGATACAGAACTTGCGCATCCTGGCCGCCAGCGGCAAACGGATTGTTCGGGTTCAGAGTGCCGTTGCTGGCATCGCAGACTGCAGCGGTGCCAAGGGGGCCAAGCGGACAGACGTACGTTGGCAGAATAATGCGGCCTGCCGCTACTACCTCAATTTCCGGGCCGCCCGGCGTCGTGGTACCGCCGAAGACGTAAGGGGTGCCACCGGACTCCGACGTTGTCACCCTGTAGTAGTTGGCCATGACGTAGAACTCAGAACGATCGTTCACCGTCTTCGTGAAGCGCATGTTCAGACCGTTTCGCTCGATTTTCGGGTAAATGTTGATCAGCGAACCAAAATAGGCGTCCTCGCAGACCGGGCCCGTCAGGTCAATGTCCGCGGCGTTGGTGGGGTTGCGTTCGATCAGGAAATCGGTCGCCGTACAACCACCCGCCGGATTGATCAGCTGCCAGTTGCCAATACGAGCGCCGGCCACCGTGTCATACGGGGCAACCAGGGGTTGGTTGGAGAACGTAACGCCCGGGAGGGTGCCATCGGCCTCAAGACCGTTGGGGTTGGAGTTATCCAGACAGTTGTCGGCATTGCTGGTGTCAGAGCCCGGCTTACAATAATTAGTCCAGTCCCAGGTCCCGAACTTCGGTCGCTCCTTGGCAGCGATCGAGTCGCTCGACTGGATCTCCGCGTTAGCATAAAAGTTGTAACCGTCTGAGGCCAGATCGCCGAAACCCCAGGTGATATCCGCACGATACTCGTCGCCGTCTCCTTCCTGCGACTGGCCAAGCGAGCCATTGAGATGCAAGCCCTGGATTTCTTTCTTGGTAATCACGTTGACCACGCCGGCGATGGCATCGGCGCCGTAGGTCGAGGAAGCGCCGTCCTTCAGGACTTCGATCCGGTCAACAATAGACTCGGGAATGGTGCCCAGGTCGACATAGTTACGACGACCGTCATCAGCCAACGGATACGGGGCCATACGCAGGCCGTCGAAAGTAGTCAGGCTTGACGAGGTGGTCAGGCCACGCAGCGATACCGCCACCGCGCCTGTTGAAAAACCGAAGCTGGACCACGAGGCATTGATCGTGCCGGCGTTGTTCGCTGGCAGAAGCTGGACCGCGTCTCCGATCGTGTTGATGCCGCGCATATCGAGTTGATCCTCGGTCAAAACCGTGACCGGCGACGCCGTCGCGGTTTCGGCACGCCTGATAATCGAACCCGTGGTCACGATTTCTTCAATAAATTCCGACTCGTCTTGCTCGTCTTGGGCAATTACCGTCGTCATTGGCAAGCACATGCCGACAGCGGCTACACCCAGGGCGGCTATGACGCCACGCCTAAAGGCTGCGGAGTTTTTTATCGACTTATCGTATGTCGCTGACATGTTATGTCTCCCCTATGCATTTGATTAATGGTTCAGCAATCGCGCCGCACAAATTTCACGGCAGGCGTTGCTGCCATAGTCGAACATACCTGTAGTGTAGTCGAAGCTCTGCAGAAAGAGAACCCCTACTGGTAAAAATCCAACAACCTTTACCGCAGAGTTATAACCACTCCGGCCGCTTTAGCCGTTTTTGTGGTGCAAAAACAACAGAATTTACTGAGTCTTATTCTGGGACATGGATCGGTCATGGCGCCGAATCCGGAGAGCGACCCGTTGGCTGCGCGGCCTCCCACCACGCGAGGGGCCTGCTGGGCCGTGCGTCAATCGTGCGTCGTGGGATCGAATCTTGGCACCGCGGAATAGCCGGCCTCATGTGATGTGGGCCCCAGCACAGACCGGTAAGGAGTCTCGAGATGAATACTACGGCCACAGCGCCGGTCGTCGAAGTAGGTCTGGCGCGCAACGTCTTGCAACCGGTCATGGCCGATGCGGACTGGCGGATCCTCCCGCGAACCCGGCCGGCTCGAAGCCGGTTCGAGGGGAGCTCGAGTCTCGCCCGATCGCCGGTGATAGATGCGCTGCTGATGGCGGTTTGGCCGCGAAGACTACGGCAATCGGTACTCTTGCGCTGCGATCAGGGCTCGCAAGATGGCAACGATAACCGGTTTCCGGACTACTCGTAGCGCAGCGCGTCGATGGGATTCAGTCGCGACGCCTTGACGGCCGGCAGCATGCCGAAAATCACGCCGACAGCGGTGCAAAACAACAGACCAATCACAGCCCACTCGATCGGTACCGTACTCTCGAAAGATGATGACATACCGAATTTGATGAGCAGGTTGCCGAGTCCGAAACCGATGAGAACGCCAATGATGCCGCCCACGTTGCACAGCACGATGGCCTCAAGCAGGAACTGCCGCAAAATGTAGCCGGGCCTGGCACCCAGCGATTTTCGAACGCCGATCTCTTTCGTACGCTCGGTCACCGATACGAGCATGATGTTCATGATGCCGATGCCTGCGACGAGGAGCGCGACGATACCGATTACAAACGCCCCGATCTTTATGCCGATCGTCATCTGGTTGAACTGACTGATCATGCTCTCCGAATTGAAGAATTCAAAGTTGTCTTCCTCACCGCGACGAACGCCGCGCACCCTGCGCAAGACCTGTCGCGTCTCCTCGATCGCGTTATCGACGAGTTCGGGCGTCCGGGCGTGTACGGTTACATTGACAGAGCGTTCCCAGCCGTCACGATCTGTCATGCCGTAAGTGTTGACGAACGTAGAAACCGGCATCAGAACGTAGTTGTCGAACTGGGAACCAAACGCCGACTTTTTCTCGTCGAACACGCCGATCACTTTGTATTCCCGATCATCGAGCCGGATCTCACGCCCGATCGGGTCTACGAATGGATATAAAGTCTCTGCGATCGCATGCCCGATCACGGCGACCTTGCGTGCTGCATGCACATCCAACTGCGAGATATTGCGGCCGTAAGCAACGAAATGCGTATTGTTCTGCGGATACTCGGGCGTACCACCGACGATCGACAAATTGTCGTTGGTTTCCGCGCCCCGATATTCAGCCTTGAACCCGAAATCCCAGATCTCCGCTCCGACTATATCGACAGTCTGCACGTGATCACGAATCGCTTGTGCATCACTCAGCGTGATCGGCGGCCGGCGCATGGCTTTGCGACGGTCTTCGTCGGACGAAAAACCGGCGGGCCATTTTTGAACCTGAAACGTCTGCGCACCGAGAACGCTCATCTCCTTTTCCATGGTGCCCTGGATGACCGAGATTCCTGTCATCACGGCAATAATCGAGGCCACGCCCAACACGATGCCAACCAGCGTCAATGAGGAGCGCAACTTATTGTTGCGAATCGCTTGCAGGGACATCACCAATATATCGAGGTTGTGCATAATCAAACCCTGTTCATCACTCGTAGCGCAGCGCCTCGATCGGGTCGAGTTTCGCGCCCTTGTAGGCCGGTACGAGTCCGGCGAATACGCCGACAACGATGGAAACAATTACCGCCGCGATCAGAATGCCTGGAGAAATACTCGCCGGCATGAGCGTCTTGTTGATGACAGCCGTCAGTATCGCTGCAATCGCAATGCCAATCGCGCCACCGAGCAGGCAAATGACGGCGGACTCGAACAGAAACTGCATGAGGATGCTGCGCCGCTTCGCGCCGATGGCTTTGCGAATGCCGATCTCGCGGGTGCGCTCCGTCACCGACACGAACATGATATTCATGACGCCGATGCCACCGACGAATAACGAGATGCTCGTCACGAGCAGACCGATCCCAAGCATCGCACCAACGACGCTGTTGAACGCCCCCATGAGTGAATCGAGTTTGTTAATCGAGAAGTTGTCTTCCTCGGCGGGCCGCAGTTTGCGGATCTTGCGCATCTCGCCGATCACTTCGTATTCGAGATCATCAAGCGTCGACATCTCGAGCGACTTGATCGCGACATCGACATCCGTGTTCCGCCGACCGCCAAACGATTTCACGAACGTCGATATGGGCACGAAGACCTGGCGATCGAAATTGGGTCCGCCGAAGGTGTTGCCGCCCTGCTTCTCGAGCACGCCGGCGACGCGAAAGCGGTGACTGCCGATATTGATTTCTTTGTTGAGCGGATTGGCCGTGCCGAAGAGCCCGTCGGCTACGTCGACGCCGATAATGACGACGTTTTTCCTGTACCGGATATCATGCCCGAACAGAAAACGGCCGCTCTGGGGCATACGATTGGAGACGATTGAGAATTTCTCGGTCGTGCCGATGACGTCGACGCCTTCCATCGTCTGCGATTTGAACTTCAGATCGCGGCGCGTATTGATCGTCGGATTGACAAGTGCCCGGCCTTCGAACGCTTCCTCCAGCTTTGCGGCCTCTGCCAGCTCGAGGTTCGGCCGGTTGCGGTATTCGAACCAGTCATTCATGACGATCCAGGGCATGCGCGACACATAAATCGTATCGACGCCCATCGCGCCGGCCGCCTGCAGAAATGCCGATTGCATGCCATTGAACGCCGTCATTGTCGTAATGACGGCAACGATGCCGATGATGATACCGAGCGTCGTCAACGCGCCGCGTGCCTTGTTGGCGATGAGCGCAGAGAATGCGATCTTCAGGGACTCCCGTGCATCCGGTAATGCCTTCATCGGCCCGTCCCGGCCGGCCGTTTATTACGCAATGCCGGCATTGTCCGTCTCGACGCTCTGCAGCGCCCGGTGTTGCTCTCTGGCTGTCGACTCGTCGCCCGACGTGAGAACGTCGCTTTCGATCTTGCCGTCCCTGAGCAGAATGCGGCGACGCGAATGCCGCGCAATGTTCTCTTCGTGAGTAACGAGGATAATTGTCTGACCCGCCGCATGCAGCCCGTCGAGGATCGCCATGATCTCCTCGCCAGTCTTCGTGTCCAGATTGCCCGTCGGCTCGTCGGCAAGAATGATCGAGGGATTGAACACCAAGGCACGGGCGATCGCGACGCGCTGGCGTTGACCGCCAGACAACTCGTTCGGCCTGTGTTTCATGCGATCGGCGAGGCCAACCCTCTCGAGTGCCTCCTCCGCCAGGGTGCGCCGTTCCGCCTTCGATATGCCGCCATAGATCAGTGGCAATTCGACGTTGTGCAGGATGTCCGCGCGCGGTATCAGGTTAAACGTCTGAAACACGAAGCCGATCATGCGATTCCTGATGTCGGCGAGCTCCGATTCGGACTTTTCCGCTACCATCTGCCCGCCCAGCGAGTACGTACCGCTCGTCGGCACGTCGAGGCAACCGATGATGTTCATCAGGGTTGATTTGCCGGAACCCGACGGCCCCATGATCGCAACATATTCGTTATCGCCGATGTCGAGCGAAACGCCATCCAGCGCGTGCAGTTCCTCACTGCCCAGGACGTAGGTCTTGATCACATCACGGATGATCAGGACGGCATCGGATGGAATTGGTTGCTTGATTGCCGTCACTCCATTCATGCTTCGTCCGACTCGCCGTTCTTGTCGTTATTTACAACGACCTCAGAGCCGTTTACGAGATCCGTCGAAATCGCGCGGTAGCTGCCCGTGACCACGGTTTCGTCGGCCTCGACGCCCGAGAGGATTTCGATCATGTCGTTGCTCTGAATGCCCGTCTGCACCTGCCGCGCAACCACTTTGTGTTCTACGAGACAGAACACGATTTCGACAAATCCGTCCTCGTCGGCCGTAAAACGCTTCTCGGCATCAGCGATCTCTTCGCCCTCGAGCGTCAACTGATCGATCGTGCGGACCGCAACGCTTTGTATCGGCACACCGACCACATCAAATTTGGTCTTGGTCGTGATGTCTGCGCTCGCGGTCATTCCGGGGCGCAGCCGCGATGTTTCGCTGGTAATCGCAATCTTCACCTCAAATTCTGTCTTCTGATTCGTTGTTCCCTGGGCGTCGGTGTTGGCGGAGTTCGCGATCTCATATACGGCTCCTTTAAGCGTCTCACCGAACAAGGCGTCGACCTCGATATCCGCTTCCTGACCGATTTCGACGTTGACGATGTCGTTTTCATCCACATTGACCTGCGCTTCCATCTCGGTCAGATCAGCAACAACCAGGATGACGTCCTCCTGGAACTGGGAGCCGATGGCGATCTCGCCCTGCTCTTTATTGAGATCCGAGATCGTGCCAGTCATCGGGGAGTAGATCGTCGTCTTTGACAGGCTGTCTTCGGCCTGCTTCAAGGACGCTCGTGCCTGCTCGACCTGGTCGAGCGCGGATTCGTAACGCGCAATCTCGACCTGGTATGCCGCACTGTTGGCATCAAGAACGGACTGTGACTCGAGTTTGCGTGCGACAACGTCGCGCGCGCGATCGTAATCTTTCTCAGCTTTGAGCATGTTTTGCTGCACGAGCTTGGCATTCGCCTGGGCCGAGCGCACATTGGCTTGGGCGGACTCGACAGCCGCCTCGTAACGCTCGCGATCGAGCTCGACAAGCAATTGACCTTCTTCGACCCATTGTCCCTCCTCCACGTGTAAGGCCATTATCTTGGCGCTCACATCGGCGCTGATTCGCACCTGGGTTTTGGGCTGGATGCGTCCCGTCGCGGTTACCGTCTGCACGATCGTCTCCAACTCGACCGTCGCCGTCTGTACCTCGAGCAGATCGTCGTCGCCGTTCGATAAAATAACCGCTCCCGCCGCCACGACCACAAGTACGCCGCCGGCTATCCATAGAACCTTTTTTTTCATTTTCGGTACCAACTACAGGAGTGAACTGGTGTTATAGTGTACTATAACACTGATTTATTGGATTGCAACCGCATCGATCGACTCGCGCATGCCGTTTTTCTAAGTATAGGCAGACCCTGCTAATAAGATGCACGACGCGCGTATTTGGTTTGCGCGGCGGCTACGGCGTAGAAAATTGACTGCCGGGACAATTATCTGCCTGGCGTTCTCATCCGGCTTACAACACCCGGCACGGTGCGCGGCGCCAGCGTCCGGTGGAATTCGCCCGTCTGCCGACGAGCGTGCGGGAGAATTGACAGCGTCATCGCGGACGGGATGTTTATCGACCGACGCAGGAGGCCGCCATGCGGGCGATTCCCGATTCCGCTGCGCCCGATCTCTAGATCGGCAGCACGGTCGTATGCTTGATGTCGGACAGAACGATGCTCGAATTCACTTCCTGTATGCCGGGCAGCTGCGACAGCTTCTCGAAGAAAAACTGTTCGTAGGCCTTGATGTCTTCGGTGACGATGCGCAGCAGGAAATCGACGTTGCCGAGCAGCACGTAACAATCAAGTACCTCTGGGTACTCACTGACGGCTGCCGAAAACTTCGCCAGATTGCTGCGCCCGTGCGACGTCAGTTTGACGTGCGCGAACACCATCGTGTTGAGACCGACCTTTTCGCGGTCGAGTTTGACGGGTTGCTCCTTGATCACCCCTTCTTCGCGTAGACTCTGAATACGACGCCACACGGCGGATTGCGATAAACCGATTTTCTCGCCGATCTCTGCGGCATTGATGCCCGGCTCGGTCTGCAGCAACAACAGGATGCGGCGGTCGGTCTGGTCGAGGTGCAAGGGTTGCATGATATATGCTCTTTATTGCGGATCAGAGCATAATTTATGTGCCATTCAGTGTTTTAGCAAATGAAATAGCAACGATATTGCCGATTCAGGGGTATATATTGTATGTCACATAAAGTCCGCGGAGCCGCCCGATGAGCGTATTCGATCATCCCGAATTCGATCAGCATGAAGCCATTCATTTTTTTCACGACGCGGCGACCGGACTGAAAGCGATCATCGCGATCCACTCGACGAAGCTCGGCCCTGGCGCAGGCGGCTGCCGCCGCTGGCAATACGTCGACGACGATGCAGCGTTAACTGACGTACTGCGTTTATCGCGCGGCATGACGTACAAGAACGCAATCGCCGGATTGCGTTTCGGCGGCGGCAAGTCCGTTATTCTTGCCAACGACGCGGCGCCGAAAACGCCCGAATTATTCAGGGCTTTCGGTCGTATGATCGAGTCTTTGAATGGACGTTACATTACGGCCGAGGATGTCGGCTGCAGCGTCGAAGACATGCACTACGTTAACGAAGAGACACGCTATGTTTCGGGACTGCCGCAAAGCGGTGACAGCGCCGGGGGCGACCCGTCGCCGATGACGGCGCTCGGCGTGTTTCTTGGCATTCAGGCGGCCGTCAAAGCCCGTCTCGGCAAGGATTCGCTCGCCGGCGTTCGCATCGCCGTGCAGGGCGTCGGCCATGTCGGGCTGAAACTGTGTCGCCTGCTGCATGAGGCTGGCGCAACGTTGATCGTGTCCGACGTCAACCGCGACCACCTTCGCGCCGCTCGCGAGGAACTGCCGGTTACCGAAGTTGCACCGACCGAACTCATTTACACCGATGTCGACGTGCTCGCACCTTGCGCGCTGGGAAATATCCTGACTTCAGTGACGATTCCCAAGATCAAAGCCAGGGTCATCGCCGGTGCGGCCAACAACCAGCTCGCGACCGCGGAGGATGGCGCCCGACTGGCTGATTACGACATACTTTATGCACCGGACTATGTGATCAATGCAGGCGGTATCATTAGCGTTGCGCATGAGTATTTCGGCAACAGCTCTGAGGAGAAGATTCGAGACGATGTTGGGCGCATCCCCGAGCGGCTCGACGCGATATTCAGAAAAGCCAGTGAATCGGGTAAACCGACGAATATGATTGCGGACGAAATCGCTCGCAGCATCGTGTCCGGCAACAACAAGAACCCGACCGTTCCCGATGCACGGGCGGCCCGGCAGTTCGCCTGAGAAACAAGGATCCGGACAAGTGAACAAGAAATCGCGACTGCACATCCCGCACCCCACCGCGAGACCTGGCGAAAAACCCGACTTCAGCTATCTCGATCTGTCACCGGCCGGCAGCGTCGACAAACCGCCTATCGACGCGCGCACCAGCGACATCGAGAATCTCAGCAACGAGCTCGTGCGCGTGCTCGATGACGACCACCAGGCACTGGGGCCGTGGAATCCCGATATCGATCCGGGCAAATTGCAGATTGCGTTGCGGTGGATGGTCTTGAATCGCGTCTTCGATCAGCGCATGTGGCAGATACAGCGGCAGGGGCGAATCTCGTTCTACATGGAAGCCCTTGGCGAAGAGGCTGTTTCGATCGCGCAAGCGATGGCGCTCAGACCCGGCGACATGTGTTTCCCGTCCTACCGCAACCAGGGGCTATACATGTACCGCGGCGTAAGACTCGTTGAACTGATGTGTCAGTGCCTGTCCAACACGCGGGACATGTGTAAAGGACGGCAGCTGCCGGTGCTCTATCACAGTGCCAAAGCGAACGTATTCTCTCTATCGGGCAACCTCGCCACGCAGTATCCGCACGCGGTAGGTTGGGCGATGGCCTCGGCGATCAAAGGCGAAGACCACATCGCGGCTGCGTGGCTCGGTGACGGCGCGACGGCGGAAGCGGACTTCCACCATGCACTGACGTTTGCGGCCGTATACCAGGCGCCGGTCATCCTCAATATCGTCAACAACCAGTGGGCGATTTCGACATTTCAGGGGTTTGCGGGTGGCGAACGCCGCCCGTTCGCAGCGCGCGGCTTGGGCTTGGGCATTCCCGGCATCCGCGTCGACGGCAACGATCTGCTCGCCGTGTACTCGGTGACGCTCTGGGCCGCGGACAGGGCGCGGCGCGGCGGCGGCCCGACGATCATCGAGCTCGTCACTTACCGCGGTGGTGCGCACTCGACCAGCGATGACCCGTCCAAGTATCGACCTAAGGACGAGTGGGCATCGTTTCCGCTTGGCGATCCAGTCGAACGTCTCAAACAACACCTGATTGCTATTGGTCAGTGGTCCGCCGAGCAACATGAGAAACTCGAAGAGGAGCTGCAAGGCAAAGTGCTTGCGGCGTGGAAGGAGGCACAAAAGTACGGCACGATGACTGAGGGTCCGTTCCTCGATCCGGCCACGATGTTTGACGATGTATACGCCGAGACGCCACAGCATCTCGAATCACAGCGTCGGCGCATGATCACGGTGGAAGCATCCGCTGGCGGGGGCAATTCGTCTGCAGGAGACACTACGTAGTGGCGCAGATGAACATGATCGAGGCGATCCGCTCGGCCCTCGACGTCGTCATGGACAAGGATCCGAACGTCGTCGTACTCGGTCAGGACGTCGGCTACTTCGGCGGCGTGTTCCGCTGCACCGACGGCTTGCAACGAAAATTTGGCGAGAGCCGCGTCATCGATGCGCCGATCGCCGAAGGCGGCATCATCGGCACCGCGATTGGCATGGGCGTCAACGGCCTCAGGCCTGTCGCCGAGATTCAGTTTGCCGATTATATTTACCCGGGATTCGACCAGATTGTCAGCGAACTGGCGCGTCTGCGCTATCGAACCTGCGGCGATTTCTTCTCGCCCGTGACGATTCGTACGCCCTGCGGAGGCGGCATTCGCGGTGGCCAGACGCATTCGCAGAGCCCCGAGGCAATTTTCGCACACGTTAGTGGCGTCAGGACCGTGATGCCGTCCAATCCGTATGACGCGAAAGGTCTTTTGATCAGTTCGATCGAATCCGATGATCCGGTCGTATTTTTCGAGCCAAAGCGGATTTACAACGGGCCTTTCGACGGTGACCCCGCAAGACCAGCGGTTTCCTGGGCATTGCATCCGAAGGGCGAAGTTCCCGATGGCTATTACACCGTGCCGCTGGATGCCGCGGAAGTCGTGAGGTCAGGCGAAGAACTCACGATTGTTACTTACGGTACGCTCGTTCATGTCGCACAGGCGGCCGTCGACGAAGTGGGCATCGACGCCGAAATCATTGACGTGCGCAGCATTGCGCCGCTCGATGTCAGAACGCTCGCCGACTCGGTAAACAAGACGGGCCGTTGCATGATCGCGCACGAAGCAACGCGCTTCGGCGGCTTCGGCGCCGAACTTGCCTCGCGGATCCAGAAGGAATGTTTCTGGAATCTCGAGGCGCCGATCGGCCGGATCGCAGGCTGGGACACTCCCTATCCGCATGCGTTCGAGTGGCAGTATTTTCCGGGCAAGAAACGCATGATCGCCGGGATACACAGCATGATGAGGGTGCGATGAGCGAATATGTCTTCAAGTTACCGGACCTGGGCGAAGGCACCGTCGAGTCCGAGATTGCCGAGTGGTTCATCAAAGTCGGCGATCAGGTCAGCGAAGAGGATATCGTCGGCACGATGATGACGGACAAAGCGGCCGTGGAATTGTCCTCACCGGTGTCGGGAAAGGTCGTGAAGCTCGCAGGTGAGCCCGGCGATATCGTCGCGGTCGGCGCGCCGCTCATCGTATTCGATACCATCGGCGCCGCACCGCCAAGTGACGAGAAATCAGTGGAAGTGCCGCTAGCTGGCGGCGCTCCTGAGGTTGTTTCTTCGGCCGTGGTCGCAAGCACCACTCCGGAAGCCGGCGACCGCGTCATGACCTCTCCGGCAATTCGGCGCCGCGCGAAGGAAGCGGGGATCGATCTCGCTGTAATAACCGGAACCGGCCCCGGCGGCCGCGTCACGCGGCAGGATTTCGAGACGTATGTGGAAGCCAATCTAGGCGCGCGTTCCGGTGGCGACGTCGCAGGACCGGCTGTCTCCCAGGATCGCGGTTTTCGGCAGCTCCCACAACTCGAGACCAAAGAGGTAAAGATCATCGGCTTACGCCGCATCATTGCCGAGCGCATGTCAGAAGCGGCGCGCGAGATACCGCATTTTACGTATGTCGAGGAAATCGACGTCACGGAGCTCGACGCGCTGCGCAGGCATCTCAACGCGAAAAACGCGGGTAAGGCGGAGCGCCTGACGCTATTGCCGTTTCTTGGTCTGGCGCTGATCCGCGCAGTGCGGGATTTTCCGCAGTGCAACGCGACCTATGACAAGCAGCGAAATGTCATCGTACGGCATGCTGCCGTGCATTTGGGAATTGCCACACAGACACAGGATGGCCTCAAGGTGCCCGTCGTGCATCACGCCGAGACGCGATCGATCGATGAATTGGCGCGCGAGATTCGGCGCGTTTCCGAAGCAACGCGCGACAATACAATAAAAAAGGATGAGCTGACCGGATCGACAATAACGATCACAAGTCTCGGCAAACTGGGTGGCATCGCGTCGACACCGGTCATCAACATGCCCGAGGTCGGCATCATCGGCGTTAACCGTGCGCTTGAAAGAGCTGTGGTTATCAACGGCCAGATCACCGTGCGCCTCATGATGAACCTGTCATCGTCTTTCGATCATCGTTTCGTCGACGGTTATGATGCTGCGGCAATGATTCAGCGCATCAGGGAGATGCTGGAACATCCGGCGACGATCTTCCTGCCCTAGCAACATTCTGCGCGCGAGTCTCGAGGAATACCTGCACCGGACACAGCGAGTCCAGCCTGAGTTCGGACGTGTCGTGCAACCCCAGGTGCGCATAACGGGCCTTTAACGGCGCCTCATCGGCAATCGTGTATAGCGCGGGATTTTCCCAGTATTGGGGACACAGGGTGATCAGTCTCCCGTGCATGTGTTTGTAGAGCAGCGCATCGAAATGATTGACGTTGAGCGCCTCGTCCCAATACTCGTTAACATGATCGGCCCAGTCGAATTTTCGTTGCACGATCCAGCCACTGTTTTCCCAGCGCAGTATCGCCGGCTTGCCCTGTATCACGTCGTCTTCGAACAGGCTGCGATAGAAACGGTGTCCCTCGTAGTTCGCGACGACGTCCGCGTTCGAATACGAGCCAGTCGTCATGCGTCCGAATAAAGCCCGTTCGGTATAAGCCGAATGCTCGGCAGCTTTGGCCTCGGATCCGTGGCGCAGATAGCGTCGGTAAAACTTGCGCCCCTGCGACAGGAAATGGCCGATCTTGTCAGAACCGATCAGCTGATCGTTGAGGCGGATCGTCTTGCCTACACCAAAAAAGAAAGTCACCCGTGAGGCCCAGATCGGCAACTTCGAGAACACGCTCTTGTATTTTCGCGTACTGAGCTTTTCGACCTCGGGCGATTTCATCGCCCAGCGCTCGAGCTTGTCCACCCAATGGTGGCCGCCAATGTCGTGGTAGATCGCCATGACGAACGCCATCTCGTCATGGTCCTTCTGCCAGTGCAGCGCGATAGCCTCTATCGTTTCGTTGACTTTGCGATTGAGAATTTCCGTTGAATCGGCGATCGGTTCGTCACGATTCGAAAACTGGTCTGTCTCATAGGCCGCGGCAATGTCTGAGAAAAAGACAGCCGCGGCCGCGACAAGAAAAGCGGCCGGTCTTGCGAATAACTTGGGGACCGTATCACTCAAACCTGTAGGTGAAGTTCGCGAGCACAGTGGAGCGATCTCCGCCACCGACTTCGATGGTTGCCTCCCAGGCATCGCTTAACATCATGTGCGTGCCGACGCTGAGGTTGAAATCTTCTGCCTGTGACAAATCGACGGCAAAGGCGATATCTTGCCCGTCAATCGGTAACGACTGCCCCAATAAGCCCAGATCGAGATCGATGGTACCGCTGTGCTTCTCGTCCGCGTCGAGGATATAGCCGCCAATCCAGAATTCGGTGTGGTCACCGAAACGCAGACCGATTCGCGGTTGAATCGTCGTTGCTTCGACTGACGAGTTGATGTCTCCGTCAAGGTTTGTATCGGTGAATGTGGCTGTAAGCGACCCGAACCAGCGTTCGCCTCCAGCGACAAGCACGACGCCGCCACCGTATACGTTGCCATCGTAGTCGACCGTTAATGAATTTGTCTGCGGAGGCAATGGCAGTCCGAGCACGCCCAGGTTGATATTCGTGTCGCCATCGATCTGTCCGTAAATGCCGAATACATTCAAAAACGGAAACAACCAGAAATCGACTTTAACGTCGTAGTGCCTGACGTCGTTATTAATCGGCAATATGCTCGGGTCCGGGACGAGCAGTTCCTGCAGGTCCACTGGCACCGGGCCGCCAGGAGTATCAATAGTGTCGACGATGCTCAGGCTGTCGAGTTGATAAGGCTGGCTCATATCGAAATAGTCGATGCCGATACCCCAGGTTCGCGGCAGCATGCGGTCGCCGGCCATCTTGTTGCCGAACAGTGCGTCGGCCTGCGCGATCAGCGGCAATGCAAGAACCACGACGACAAGTAACTTGATGATTTTCATATTGTTCTCCCCCAGGTTCACCCGAGCATAGCGAACGTCGCCGACGCGCCGACGCGCCGAATATACCACTTGCAGACAGCGACCTCATGGTCTGGTTACTTAATTGCCTTGCGCAATGCCATGCATCGTCAGGCCGACATGACGGAGCATTGCCGGTGATAGGACTGGCCGACCATCGCTTCGTGTTTCATGCCACGCGTCTCTTGCACCATCTTCAAGCTGTTACTCCGGCGATATTCCTGATTTATGACATCGATTATGCGAACACTCGGCCAGGATTCAGCAGATTCTTCGGGTCCATGCTCTTCTTCAAGTTGCGCATCAAATCGATCTCGGCTGCTGATCGGCTGTGTGGCAGCCATTTGATCTTCTCGGTACCGATGCCGTGCTCGGCCGAGACCGATCCACCAATTTTCGCAAGCGGCTCGTATACGCATTCATCACTTGCCTCGTGCAGATCTTCCTGCTCATTGGTCTGCACGAAAAAATGCAGGTTGCCGTCGGCGACGTGGCCGATCGAGTAGCACTCGCCCCGCGGCCAGCGACTCTTTACATTCGCTCTCACATTGGCAACGTAATCGGCCATCTCACGAATCGGCAGGCTGACGTCGTAAAGGTAGACGGGCTCGGGCACGAGGATGCCCTCGAAATCCTCGCGGATGTTCCAGATCGCACGAACCTCGTTCTCCGATTTGGGCACGACGGCATCGATGATCATCCCGCTCTCGAGTGCCTGCACGAGCACTTTCTCGAAGCGCGCGGCATCGGCGTCAGGCTCGCCGCCTTCCACCTGCATGACGACATAGAACGGGTAGTCTCTCTGCATCGGCGCGCGATGGCCGCTGTCTCCAGTCACTGCCGCAAAGTAGTCGCCCCACATGATTTCGAAGGCACTCAGGCCGCCAGCCAGCTCCTGCTGAAGATGTGTCAGGAATTCCGTGACTCGATCAAAACTCTGCATCGCGACGAGTGCGCTCTGCCGGCTCGCCGGCTGCGGGAACAGCCGCAGCACGACCCGCGTCACAATACCGAGCGTGCCCTCGGTGCCGATGAACAGCTGCTTGATGTCATAGCCCGCATTGTTCTTGAGCATGCGATTCATCGACGAGACGATCGTGCCATCGGCGAGCACTGCTTCGAGGCCGAGTACGAGATTGCGCATCATGCCGTAGCGCAGCACGTTGATGCCGCCGGCGTTCGTCGCGACGTTGCCGCCGATCGTGCAACTGCCGCGCGCACCGAGATCAAGCGGAAAATACAGACCCTTCTCGGCGACGGTCTCCTGCACTGTCTGTAGCACGGCGCCGGCTTCGACGACTGCTGTTCCGCCGACAGTGTCAATCTCGACAATACGATTCATTCTGTCGAGTGACAGGACAATATCGTCAGCGGTCGATTCGGCTGCAGCAACGCAATTGGTCAGGCCGCCGTGTGTGATCACGCTCTGGTTGTGCGCATGACAGCAACGAAGAACGGCCGCAACTTCCTCGGTGTTACGCGGCATCACGATTGCCTTTGCCTGCATCGGCGCGCTGTTCCAGAAACTCGTCGGCCGCTCTGCAACAACATCAGACAACAATAGCCGGTCATCCCCGACTATTTGCAGCAGATCATCGACAATGTTCGACACGGCATGCTCCTCTGGAACAAGTCCAGTGTGCCATGCAAGTCGCAGACGTGAAATAATCGCCGGTACATTGCACCTGCGCGGCACAACTCTGACAATACTTTGGCGCTTAAACGCATACAGATCGAGGCACCGTACCTGCTGTTCATCGGCGACGTCGGTGACGACGGCCATGCCAAAACAGGGCACGGCATCGCTTACTGGCGACCCGAACTCTGCGCCGGCCAGATGCGCCTGCCCGGTTGCCAGGTCGATCTGGGCCTGCCCGAGCTCAGTGTCGAACAGGCTGTCGCGGCCGGTGTGCGGACAGCGATCATTGGCATCGCGTCCACCGGGGGTCAGTTAGAGCCCGCATGGATACCGCAATTGGTCGCTCTGGCGCGGGCAGGAATCAGCGTCGCCTCCGGCATGCATTCCAGGTTGACGGATGTGCCGGAAATCGTTGCCGCCGCAGAAAAGGGCAACGCGGAACTCATCGACGTGCGCGTGCCGCCCGCAGGCATTCCAGTGGGTCGCGGCCGCAGGCGCACGGGCAGGCGCGTCCTGACGGTCGGTACCGACTGTGCCGTCGGCAAGAAGTACACGGCGCTCGCTTTACATCGCGAGTTCGAAAGCCGCGGCATCGATGTGGATTTTCGCGCGACCGGGCAGACCGGCATCATGATCGCCGGCGAAGGCATGCCGATCGATGCGATGGTTGCGGATTTCGTATCGGGTGCAGCCGAAGAGCTGTCGCCCGACAACGATGCCGATCACTGGGATATCATCGAAGGACAGGGCGCCCTCCTGCACCCGAGTTATGCAGGCGTCAGTCTTGGCCTGTTGCACGGTTCGCAGCCCGATGCTGTCGTACTGTGTCACGACGTCGGCCGTGATGACCTGATCGGCCTCGAAGGATTTTTCCCCGTGCCACCGCTCGACGAGGTCATCGACATCGTGTTGAGGGAGGCCCGAGTCACGAATCCGCGCTGCATCTGGGGCGGTATCAGCGTTAACACCTCCGGGCTCGGTGACAAACAACGCGGCGCCTGCCTGGCCGAACTCGAAGCGAAGTATGGCCTGCCGTGCGTGGATCCGGTTGCAACGGGTACGGCGAGGATCGCCGACTATTTGCTGGACCACGTATGACAAAGCGCCGCGTCTCGACTCACCTGGAAAACTGGCTCAGCCTGATCCCGTTTCGCATCTCGCGGCATACCTGGGACGACTTCCCCTGCATCGTCTGCGAAATCGAACAGGACGGGCTGATCGGCCGTGGTGAGGCGCTCGGCGTTTACTATCTTGGCGAGACCGAGAGATCGATGCTCGCGCAACTCGATTCGATCGCTGCGGAACTCGGCGATGGCGCCAACCGGCAGGATCTGCTCGGCTTACTGCCGCCGGGCGGCGCGCGCTGTGCGGCTGACGCCGCGCTGTGGGACCTCGAGGCACAGCAATCGGGCCGCTCGGCCTGGGAGACCGCAGGCGTAGCCGCGGATCCGGTCGAGACCGTCTTTACGATCGGGCTTGAGGCTGAACCGGAGCAAATGGGTGATCGGGCAGCGGCGGCAACCGACCTCACGCTGTTCAAGGTCAAGTTGAACGACGATCGTCCCGTCGAGCGTATCGCCGCCATCCGCGACGCCCGGCCCGACGCACGACTCGTCGTCGATGTGAACGAAGGGTGGGACTTTGGCCAGCTCCGCGAAATCGCCCCCGCCCTGGCGGCGTACGGCGTCAGTATGATCGAACAGCCGTTGCGGCGGGGCCACGATGCGGAACTCGAAGACTACGACTCGCCGCTACCGCTCTGTGCGGACGAGTCCTGCCAGCACCTGGGCGAGCTGGATCTGGCAGCCTCACGCTATCAGTTAATCAACATCAAGCTCGACAAATGTGGCGGCCTGACGCACGGCCTCGAACTTGCCAGAGCCGCGCGCGACAAAGGGCTCGGCTTGATGGTCGGCTGCATGGGCGGCACATCCCTTTGCATGGCGCCGATGCACGTACTCGCGCAGCTTGCCGATTTCGTCGACATCGACGGGCCGCTCTTATTAAAGAATGACCGCCTCGGCGGGTTCATCTACGAGCGCGGCATGGTGTCGTTGCCCGATCAGCGTTTCTGGGGAACGCGATAATCGATCGGGTACGAGCCCGCCATACGGGCCGAGTGTGGTTCTTACAAATAGGCCGCAACCGGCATATTGCTCATCGTCATGGCTCGCTACGCTGCGCTTTACTTCCGCTGAGCAATATCCCGTTTACGGCCTTATTGTGTCCAAAGATCGCCCGTATGCCGGGCTCCTACAGGCAACGATCTGCGAACGTGGCAACGATAAGTGGCTCTTTCGCGCTGACGGCGGCTCGTTTCATGCCTGCGGAATTGTAAGGCATCGCAATCTCGCCGTCGCGTGTAACGACGATTACGCCAGCATCACCACCCAGGCGTTTGACTTCCGCAAGCATCTCGTCGGCTGCCACGGTCAGCGGCACACCGGCTTGCCATTTACAGGCGATTGATAGTGCACCACCAGCACGAATGATGTGCTCGCCGGTCCCGGTGCAGGAAATCGCGATATTGTCGTCGGCCCAGGTGCCGGCACCGATCAGCGGCGTGTCGCCGACGCGACCCTCGAGCTTCGCAAACGTGCCGCCCGTGGAGGTCGCCGCCGCGAGTTTGCCCGCCGTGTCCAGCGCGACGGCGCCAACCGTACCGTGTTTCTGCGTCTTGATTTCTGTGCGGCTTACGCCCACGGGCAATCTGTAATAACTGTCCGGATCGCGTACTTCTTCGTATCCATGCTGTCGAGCGAAAGTCAGTGCACCTTTTCCCGCCAGCATGACATGCGGCGTGGACTCCATGACTCTGCGCGCGACGCTGACTGGATTGACGACGCCAACGACGGCCGCAACCGCACCCGCCCGGCGGGTCGGGCCATCCATGATCGAGGCATCGAGTTCGATGTAGCCCGCCGTGTTCGGCGCCGAACCTCGACCGGCTACATAAAGCCCACTCGTTTCCATTTCGGCAACGGCATACTCAACTATGTCAAGCGCCCAACCGCCCGCAACGAGTCGAGACTGACATTCTCCGGCGAGCTCACAGAGGTGCGCTTCGGTAAGCGAATAGTCGCGGCCCGCAACGGCGCCGGCGCCTCCATGCAGTGCCAGGGCATACTGGGTTGTGTTAATGGTCGGTCTCCGGCGTCGGGGGCGATCAGTTTAACGCCTCGGAGTAATCGCTGACAGTTCCTGTTAGCGGATGCTGGCCGGTCGGGCGCCGGGCCGCATCATCAGCATCTGCACGTCGCCGATGGCGCGCTCGGTAAACGCGCCTTCGCAGAAACTCAGATAGTACTCCCACATGCGAATAAACTCTTCCGAATAGCCGAGTGCGCGAACCTTGCCGATTTGGGTGAAGAAGCGCTCGCGCCAGTGGCGAAGCGTCGTGGCATAGTGCGGACCGATGTCTTCGAGATCGATGACGCGCATGTCAGTTTGCTCGGTCAACTTGTGACACATATCGGCGACGGACATCAGGCAGCCGCCCGGGAATATGTAGCGGCGGATGAAGTCGACGCTTTTCTTGTACTGCTGGTAGCGTTGGTCCGCGATTGTGATAGCCTGCAACAACATCTGTCCGTCAGGCTTCAGTAAGTCACAGCACTTTCGAAAAAACGTGTGGTGATAATGATGGCCGACCGCCTCGATCATCTCGATCGAGACGAGCTTGTCGTAACTGCCATTGAGATCGCGATAATCATCGGACAACAGCGTAATCCTGTCTTCGAGGCCGGCGCTCGCGATGCGTTGACTGGCATATTCATACTGCTCTTTGGAAATCGTCGTCGTCGTAACATGACAGCCATAATTTTCGGCTGCATAGACCGCGAAGCCGCCCCAGCCGCTGCCGATTTCGATGAGCGAGTCGTCGGGTTGCACGTTAAGTTTCCTGCAGATCCGGTCGAGCTTGCTGACGGCAGCGACTTCCAGCGACATATCCGCATTGTCGAAGTACGCGCTCGAATACATCATGCGCTCATCAAGCCACAGACGGTAAAAATCGTTACCCAGATCGTAGTGTGCGGCGATGTTGCGGCGGCTGCCTTTGCGGGTGTTCTTGTTAAGCCAGTGCAAGGTCTTCCGCACGGGTCGTGTCAGCCGCGCGACGCCAGAGTCGACATTCTCGAGCGTGTCGCGGTTGCGTAACAGGATTCGAACCAGCGTGCTGAGCTCGTCACAGGTCCAGTAGCCCCGGATAAAGGCTTCTCCTGCGCCAGTTGTGCCACCAAACGCGACGTCACTGTAAAACTTCGGATTTGTGACACATATTGGTGCGGGTGATGGAAAGTCCTCAGTCAACTCTCCGTAGCTGATGTACTCACCATTCTCGATGATGACGATCTGACCACACTTTAATCGTCGCAGACGCGAATGTAGCGCGCGCCGGGCAAGCCTGTCGAGGCCCGCCGTCTTGCTCGTTCCGTCGCGAAATTCCGCTGAATCAGTCGACTCAGTTGTCATCGTTATCGTATCGCGAGTTCACGCTTCTTTTTAGGATGCGCGTACACGGGGCAGCGTTTCAACCACAAGCGTAATGCCTGCCAGTGTATTGCCACGACGATCTTGACCGTCAGCAGCGGGAAGCGCATAAGCACAGAGGCCAGCGCAGCCGTACTGATTTCGGTCCTGTGCAGCAACATCGACGCATCGAAAATCCGCTTGCCGTCCTGCAGATTCGCCATATAGACGGACAGGCGTTCATCGGGAGGCGCCAGCACCCAGTCGTACTCCACATCCATCGGCATGAACGGCGAGACATGCATCTTCTTGGCCGGCTTGAAGCGCCAGGCCAACGATGCATCGTGTTGTGCCTTGCACGGCAGGACGTAGGTATCCTGCTCACCCCAGGGTGTGTTGTTCACTTCAGCGACTATCGTCTGCACAGTGGCGCCGTCTGCGGCAAAACAGTAATAGAAACTGACCGGATTAAAACGGTGGCCAAAGTACGCCAGGTTCGTCAGCAGCCGGATTGGACCCTGCGGACGGCGGCCCGTTTCAGACTCTACGAGGTCTCTGACGGAATCCACGAGTGGTTGCTCGGCAGAACCCAGATGATCTTGACGCCGGAATCGCGCCAGCGCAGGCCGCGATGTGGACCACAGCCAGCGCTTTTCAAACAGCGCCGGCAGCTCATCGAGGTCGAGATACATCATGAACAGCCGGTAACTGAAGCGATGCGCTGTCGGCTGTGTGCGTGAGTGTCTAACTCGCCCTTCGTAGATGCAGCTGTCCATCGGCGAGCCTTTGTTTAAAGTGTTTAATTGCATTGAGTGCGCTGACAACGCCATCTTCATGGAAGCCGTTGCGCCAGTAAGCGCCGCAAAAGTAGGTACGATCAACATTGAGCTCGGCCTGTCTCACCTGCGCGGCCACGGCGTCGCGAGTGTACATCGGGTGCTCGTAGTCGATACGCTGCACAATATGTTCGGGGTTTATGTGGCGATGGTTATTCAGTGTCACGCAGTACTGCGCGTCGGCATCGAGGTTTTGCAGAATGTTCATGTTGTAGGTGACCACAACATGGCGCCGCGGATCCTGCGGAATGTGATAGTTCCACGCCGCCCAGGCGCACCGGCGTTCGGGCATCAATGACGCATCGGTGTGCAGAATTACTTCGTTATGTTGATAGCGAATGGCACCGAGAATCTCACGCTCGGGCTGCGTTGCGTCCTCGAGCATCGCGAGTGCCTGGTCGCTGTGGCAGGCAAGGAATACAGTGTCGAAGCGCTCGAGCCCGCCCGAGCGAGTGCGTATTTCGACATGTTGCCCGGCACGCCGGACCGATCGCACAGGGCTGTTCAGCCGGATTCGATCACGGTGACCGGCGACGAGCTTCGTAACGTACTCGCGGGAGCCGCCTTTGACGACGCGCCACTGCGGCCGATCACGCAATTGCAGTAAACCATGGTTCCTGAAGAACCGCGCCAGGAAAGCGATGGGCATTTCCAGGACAGAGACGGGCTCTGCTGACCAGATCGCGGCAGCCATCGGTACAAGGTAATGATCGGCAAACTCGCGACTGTACCCATGGCTCAGCAGGTACGCGCCGAGCGTCGCAGACTCCTCCCTATCCTCTTGCCAGCGGAACGCCTCCTTGTTGAAGCGCAGAATGTCGCGGACCATCCGGTAAAACGCCGGGCGAACGATATTTCTGCGCTGCGCGAAAAGAGTGTCCAGCGAACATCCCTTGTACTCGAGCGCGCCGTTTTCAGCGTGCACGCTGAAGCTCATTTCGCTGGGCTGTGATTCCTGGCCGATTTCGTCCAACAATGCGACAAAATCAGGGTAGGTGCGATCGTTGAAGACGATAAAGCCGGTGTCGACCGGTATCCGTCGACCCTCTTCATACACGTCTACGGTCCTGGTATGCCCACCGATATAGTCGGCCGACTCGAACACCGTGATGTCATGCTCCCGACTCAGCTTGTAGGCTGCAACATTGCCTGCAATACCGGTTCCAACGACTGCGATTTTCAACGCCACCCTCCTTTATCTTATTTTTAGCGGCGTTTACCAGCTCTGCGGCACTCGCTGGATCTTCGCGACGTCATAGCCGATGGTTTCGACGAAAGTAACAAGCCGTGCGTAATCTTCGTCCGAAATCTCGGGCGTACGCGCCATGATCCAGACATAGTCCCGCTTTTGCCGGCCGATTACCGTTTGCGTGTAGTCTTCGTCGAGGTAGACGATGCGATAATCGCCTTTGAACGGCCATATGAAGCGCATACCCCAGAGCGCGTTCGAATCCGTGTCCCGAATGAAGCCGCGCGGATTGTATGCTTTTTGTTTACCGTCGAATCCACCCTTCCGATAGGTGAAGGTGGTCGCAATAGTCCCGTCCGCGTCTAGTTCATAGCTCTCGATGGCGTTGTGTGCGCCCTTCTCGAGAAAGGTCGGTATGTTCGCTATGACATACCAGTCGCCCATGAAGCGCTCGATATCGACATAGTCTACGGTCTGCATTTCGGGTTGCTTCGCGGCGCAGGCGCCGAGTAATACCGCGGTAACGATAGTAATGGTGATTGCATTGCGGCCACGCATGTCACGATAACTCGTAGCGGATGACGCGGCCGCCTTTGGCAACTGACTCCAGGCCGACCCATTCATCACTGTCCGAATACCATAACGTCAGATCCATTTTGTTCGCAGTAAGCTTATAGCGAGTGGCCGTAACCGCTTCGCCGCGGACCTCAAGAATCTCGGGTGCAAGCTCTTCAACCGTGACATCGAGATACTCGCCGGATTGCGGGTTCAAAAGTCGCCGCTGTTTGAGAAACGCCGGATTCCAGTAGGCGAATGTCATGACGCATTCAGGAAGTTCGGTGGCCCCGTTCTCGCCACTAACCTTGAAGCGACCGTCGTTTCTCTCTCCGAATGCCTGTATGCGCTTGCCGTTGGCATTGGTCTTCGCCGCGAATTCCAGCAGGCAATTATCTGCCCAGCGCTCGGAGTTCGTGTGTTGATAGCGGTAGGCCGGAATAAACAGGAGCTTGTACTCGAAGTCGGCCTCGCTAACGACGCGCCTGAGGCCGTCGACTTCGGAAACTTCATAGAAGTGTTTGCCAACCTTTTTATCGTCAAGGTAGACGTCGAAGTCCCAGCGTGTAACCTCTCCGGCCCTTTCATCGGCTCGCGAGGGCACAGCAATAGTCATTGCAAACAGCCCCATCATCAGCAGTGGAATCAGTCGTTGCCTCATGATTTTGCCTCCTCCGTTACGGGTCCGCTGCGGCGCCGCGGGCCCGGAAAAAACGCGTTGGTCAATCGAATATACTCAGCGTATTCTGGCCGCCGTTCGGTGATCGTCCGCTCGAGCATTGCAACGCCCGATACTTTGAGCAGCAGCACTGACATGATTAATGGTGACGCAATGCTCCACCAGCCGCCCGCCGCGACAGCAAACAGATAAAACGACCACCACACGCAGAAGTCACCGAAATAATTCGGATGACGCGTGTAGCGCCACAGGCCGCTGTCCATAACTTTGCCTTTGTTGTCCGGGTTGCCCTTGAACCTTGCGAGCTGGTAATCGCCACCCGCCTCGAACACGAAGCCGATGGCCCAGAGCAGAATCGCTACGCCGTCGAGCCAGCCGAGATCGCGAGTCGACACGATCGCCGGCAGCAATGGTAAAGACACAATCCACGCGAGCACTCCCTGCAGACCGAAGACGATGTAAATGCTTTTGAACGGGAAGCCCGGCTCGTTTTTTTTGCGGATGGACTGGTAGCGATAATCCTCAGGCTTCCCCCAGTTACGCGCCGTGATGTAAACGGACAGCCGTATGGCCCAAATAGCGACGAGCGTCATAACGACGTAACCGCGCAGCGTCAGCGGATCGGCAGAAACAGCGAATACGATAGCGGCGAGCAGGAAGAACAGCGACCACAGGCTGTCGACAAAGCTCACGTCGCGCTTGATAACGCTGCCAACCCAGGCGACGAATGCGACGCCGAGGATGACGCAGAGCGCCAACAGGTAGGTCTGCATCATCATTGGCGAATCTCCGTCGCGACCGTGCGCGCTGGACTCGGAGAATCCGATATGCCGTCAAATGTCTCGGAGAGCCTTAGCAGGATCGGCATCATGACGGCCCAGCCGATGCCGAGTGCGAGAAGTGCGGCGATCTCATTAGCCAAGATGACGCCACCTAACTTCTGCCCGCCGAGATAAGCCATGGGCCCGCCGAACAGACCGAACAATGCGGCCAGGCGCCAGCGGCCCCGCAGCCAGCGCATCGAGACGTTGAGCGTGGTCGCGAACAGCATCCACATCGTGATGATCCAGTATGGCGCCAGCAAGTCGTTGAACTGTCCGGAGTAGTACTGTACCCATCCTGCGGCTACCAGGGCGCTATCAAAAACCGCACCTATCGCTGCGCAGCTGATGATCAGGATCAGTTCCTCAACGGGGCGGCGCGCAAAATGGAAGTGAATCGAGAGCGCGATCAGAGCAGCGAGCGGCCCGATCCAGGGCATGTGCTGTGCGCCGCCGATGACCGAACCAAACCAGCCTATCTGAGCCGCCGCTACATTTAATATGAATGACATCTTAGTCTACCGCCTTCTTAAACAGGTAATGGCCTACGTACCACTCGGTACCACCATTGAAATTAAACAGCTCGGCACACGCCATGAAGAAAATCCGCCAGCGCTGCCACCAGAGGCCGGCATTCTCATCGCCATAACACACAGCAAACACCGGCATGATGTTTTGCTTGTCTGCATCCATCCTGTCGAGCCAGGCATTGCAAGTGCGGGCATAGTGCAGGCCGCCCCAGTGCCAGCGTTGCTCGATCGTCAGATGCTCTGCAAACCGCAATGGCAGGTCCGCGCTCGGCATGATGCCGCCCGTAAAAAAGTGCCGGCTCATCCAGTCGCCGGGCCCCTTCTCGATGTACTCATAGGGCGTCGAGCGATGGCAGAAGACGTGCATGAAAAATCGGCCCTCGGGCAGAAACCACTCGCTGATACGACGGAACAACTCTCCGTAGTTACGCATGTGCTCGAACATTTCGATTGAGACGATGCGATCGAATCGATCGCTGGTCGTGAAATCGTTCATGTCGCAGACGATGACGTCGATATTGTCCAGTGCGCGGCCTGCAGCCTGGCCGAGAATAAACTCGCGCTGCGACGACGAGTTCGAAACCGAGGTGACCAATGCGTGTGGGTAGTGCTCGGCGATCCACAGCGATAGTGATCCCCAGCCGCAGCCGAGGTCGAGAACGCGCATGCCGTCCTCGATGCCGGCGCGCTCACAGGTTTTAGCAAGCGCTGCGGCCTCGGCATCGGTCAGTGAATCGACGCCAACCGGCCAGTAGCAGCAGCTGTACTTCAGGTGTTGGCCCATCACCCGGGTGAAGAATCCGGCAGGCACTTCGTAGTGCTGTTCGTTCGCAAGTTCCGGAACCAGTGCGATCGGAGACTCATTCATCATCGCAACAAACTCGTTCGATGCTTTCGCTGCATACTCGACGTCGTCCGCGCGAATCTCTTTGCGCTTGTTGACGAGCAGCCGGCGGATGCCCGCACGAATCACCGAATCGGGCACCAGGCCTGTTTCGGTCCAGCTCACTGCTCTTGCTGTTACAGCGCTCATGACGCTCTCCAGAATCACCTGGGCGCCACTATACGAACGGCGATATACACCAACAACGGGCCAAGAAGGATTGTTACTTTCACTTACAAGTCGTCTCAATTTGCCGCAGTACAATGCCACTCCTGAAACAATCTCACGGATTCCTACATGGCTCCCGTTCTGCTCTGGTTCCGACGTAACCTGCGGCTGCGCGACAACGCGGCACTGATCGCTGCCGCGGAATGCGGCCAGCCGATCATACCGGTGTACATAGCGGACGCGCTCGACACGGGGGGCGCGAGCCGTTGGTGGCTGCATCACAGCCTCGCCAGCCTCGATCGGGATCTTCGCGAACAGGGTACAACGCTCGTGCTCCGCTCCGGGCAACCAGCCGAAGTACTCGAGGAACTGATCGAACAATCCGGCGCAACGGCGCTATATTACACGCGTCGCTATGAGCCCCAGTGTCGCGCCGACGAGCGGAATCTCGATGCAGCGTTCGGGGAACATATCGACATTCAGGCGTTCGACGACAGCCTGCTCAACCATCCGCGTGCGGTGTTGACGCAATCTGAGACGCCGTACAAGGTCTTCACGCCGTATTGGAAAGCATCCTCGGTGCTCGGAGAACCACCGAAACCGCGGCCGTGCCCGGCATCGCTCTGCTTTGCCAAACTTTTGCCTGAGACCGTGCCGCTGTCCGATTTGGGACTATTGCCGACAGCGCCGGACTGGGCCGCGGGTCTGCGTGACACCTGGGAGCCCGGTGAGGATGGCGCGCTCAGCCGCATCGATTCGCTCGAGACGCCGGTTCGGCATTACGCCGAGCAGCGTGACCGTCCGGATCTCGACACGACATCGCGCCTGTCGCCGCACCTGCATTTTGGCGAGGCCAGCGTGCGACAAGTGTGGCACGCGGTGCGCAGTAGCGAGCCGCACCTGCGATCGTCGAAGGGCGCGGAAGCCCTGTTGCGGCAGTTGTACTGGCGCGACTTCAGCGCCTACCTCCTGTTTCACAATCCAAAACTACCCAGCGAGCCACTGCGTGCCGAATTCGCGACATTTCCCTGGTCCGACAACGAGAATCACCTTATCGCGTGGCAGCGCGGCATGACCGGCTATCCGATCGTCGACGCCGGTATGCGTCAGTTGTGGGCGACCGGCTGGATGCACAATCGCGTACGCATGATCGTCGCTTCCTTCCTTATAAAAGATCTGTTGATTCCCTGGCAGCGCGGCGCCGACTGGTTCCTCGATACACTTGTCGATGCCGATCTCGCCAACAACTCGGCGGGCTGGCAATGGGTCGCGGGCTGCGGGACCGATGCAGCGCCCTACTTCCGGGTCTTCAATCCGGAGCTGCAGGCCCGGAAGTTCGATCCACACGGCGACTACTTGCGGCGCTGGATTCCGGACATTGACAGCGACTATCCGGTGCCGATCATCGATCACGGCGAAGCGCGGGACAGGGCTCTGGAAGCTTATCGGCTGATCCGCTCTGCCTGATCGACAAGCGGGCGCGAAATTTATCCCCGCGGGATGCGCACCTCGAAGCATGCACCCGGCTTGTCCACGTCGATCAGCTGCAGCGTACCGCCGTGAGCCTTGGCAACGAGTGTAGCGAGGTACAGGCCGAGCCCGGTGCCGCCGGAAGCCCGCGCCCGTGACGGATCACCCCGATAGAACGGTTCACCGATATGCTCGATTTGGTCAGGCGGTATTCCCGGCCCCTGATCGCGGACGGTAAACACGAGGTCTTTAGCGTCGCTGGCATATCCCAGTGTGACCGGTCCATCTGCGGGTTTCGAATAGCGCAGCGCGTTGCTGAGCAAGTTTTTGAGCAAAAGCGTGACGCGCGCCTCGTCGATATTGGCAGTTACGGATTGCGCTGGCTCTATGATCTTTATGCGATCTCGCTCACGCGAGAAAAAATCGTCCAGCAGCTCCTCGACAAGCTCACCAACTACGACCTGCGTGCGCGCGAGTTTGACGTGCCGCACGCTCAGGCGCTCGGCCTCGAGCAACGACGCAACGATCTTCTCCATTTCGGCGATCTCGGCTTTGAGATCATCCTTCTTTTTTTCGTCCCCGAGAAACTCGAGCGTCAGGCGCATCCGTGAAAGCGGTGTGCGCAGCTCGTGGCTGATCCCGAGCAACAGCGCGCGTTTGGCGTCGAGCATACTCTCGACATCGTCCGCCAACTGATTGATGTCTGCGGCCAGATCGCCGAGCTGATCGCGACGAATATTTTCGATGCGCTGGTCGAAATTGCCGCGACCGATGTGCGCGGTTCCGGCGCGAATATCCCGAATCGGTTTGAACAACCACGTTACTGCCAGGTATGTCATCAACAGGAACGTCAGGCCGAGCACGAGTATCTGATTGACGAGGTCCGGCTGCTGGTCTCTATCGGCAATTCTCGGCGTGGACACGAGGATGTCGTAGCCACCTTGTTGCATCCTCAAGAACGCATGGTCCCCTTGCGCCGCAAAATCGATGCCCTGCAGTTCATCAACCCAGGCACCCGGGTCGTCGCTGAACTTAGGGCTGGGTCCGAATTCGAGATCGGCGACCTGTGGAAAATTCGGATCGGACGCCCAGTCGATATCCGGCCCGAGAATCCTGATATCCACAGGTACATTTTCGGTGATCGCGAGTGCGCGCTCGATGCGTGGTGGCGTACCGATGTCGTCGCGGACGTAATGCACATGCAGCGACAGGTGGCCGCTGATCAGGCCACGAATCTCGTCACTGTTGTAGAAGCGCTGAATCGCCTTGAACGTGCCGAAGACAAACAGCGCGCTGAGAACGATGAAGATTGCCAGCAGCCGGAACGACAGCGACCGGGACAGTCTATTAAACATCCGCTATCGGCACACCGATGAACGAATAGCCGCGACCCCAGATAGTCTGGATGAAGCGCGGTGGCTTGATCGAGTCGCCGAGTTTGTGCCGCAACCGACTGATCATGATGTCGACAGAGCGCGTCAGTATCGCCGCGTCGATGCCGCGTAGCTCGCTCAATATCTCGTCGCGCGACAGTTTGCGGCCGTGCCGCCGCGCAAGTATGAGCAGCAACTCGTATTCCATCGATGTCAAATCGACGGGCTTGTGATCGACAGTTACTGTGCGCCTCTCGGTGTCAATTTCCAGGCCCTCAAAAACCATTTTCCCGGCGGCGGGTCCCCGGGCTTCGCTGCGACGTAACGTCGCCTGCACCCTCGCGACGAGCTCTCGCGGCTCGAACGGCTTGCCGACATAGTCGTCCGCTCCGAGCTCGAGGCCTGATACGCGGTCTATCACATCACCACGCGCCGTCAGCATGATGATCGGCAGATTGCTTGTCTTGCGGACTTCGCGACAGATCTCGAAGCCGTCCTTGCCCGGCAGCATGACGTCGAGTAGCAACAGGTCCGGATCTTCGCGGGTCAGCTTTTTGAAGCCGTCCCGCGCATCATAGGCACACACGAGGTTGATGCCGAAGCGCTTGAAATAAGCTTGCAGCAAGTCCGAGTGTTTGCGATCGTCGTCTATGAGTAAAACTTTCGTCATTTTGCAATCATAGCGCGTGATACCGGCCAAGTCGTTCCCGCGAGAGCCAAGCGAAACAATTGGATACATTTTAAACAGGAAGACAAATCCTTCCTGCTCGCTGCCTCCGACCATAATGATAGGGTTGCCGTCACGGGCACAGATTTGGGTTGTACCATCAATCCGGACACTTCAATCACCCGAATAGCCTATATAACGAACGGCCGGGATAGCCAACCTATGAATACGACAATTCCAGAAATCTCCCTGCAGGGTCTGATTCTTGTGTTTCTTCCGGCCGTCATCGTAATCGGCATCATGCTGCGCTGGCGTGCGAGCGCCGGGACTGCGGTCTATGCGACGTTTCGCATGCTCATCCAGCTGCTGCTGATCGGCTACGTGCTGATCTATATCTTCGAGACCGATCATTTCGCCGTCATCGTCGCGGTTCTCGCCGTCATGCTGGTCGTGTCAAGCTGGATCGCGATAAGGCCACTGCATGCGAGACAGCGGCACTCCTACCTGCACGCGCTGACTGCCATCTCCGTCGGCGGTGTCCTGACGCTGGCTTTGGTTACGCAGCACGTGATTGGTGTCGAGCCATGGTTCAGCCCGCGCTACGTGGTACCGTTGGCGGGGATGATTTTCGCCGGCTCGATGAATGCCGTAAGTCTCGGGGCCGAACGATTTCAGGCCGAGACCGAACGCGGCGTCAAGTATGCGAAGGCACGCCGGATGGCGTTTCAGGCCGCACTGATCCCGATCATCAATTCCCTGTTCGCGGTCGGCGTCGTCGCACTGCCGGGAATGATGACCGGACAGATCCTGTCCGGCGTGTCACCCCTGATTGCGGCGGAATATCAGATCGTCGTAATGACGATGCTGTTCGGCGCATCCGGCATTTCAGCAGCCACTTATCTGCTGCTTGCGAAACCGCCACCTGTTCGATAATCCGCCGCTCAAAGCGACAATTGTGCGCCAGCCGGTAATCTGTTTTGAGAGGTCCTGGCCGGGCAGCGTTGGCAGTGCTAGCGATTGTCGTCGCGGCGCCTGCCCGACGTCGAGCTGCGTCGATTGACCTGTTGGTAGAGCTGGCTTGCAAAGTCAAACGCTACATCGGACGTGCGTCGATAGTCAGTGCGACGGTCGTGGAAAAGTTCGTAGGTGCATCGACAGTCATCTACATCGCAGCCATCAAGCGGCAGACTTGGTACTTCGGAGCTAAGGAAACGTTTACCTGCTATCGCCCTGGCCGATTCGCAACTGCTTTCGCTGTTTGCGTGTATCTGAACGCTGCGGAACCTGCTTTTGTCACTCATGCCATTACCCATCGTTGTTTTCGTCTGGATTTTCTTTTTCCGGTCAGGCTGGCGCATAGCTGCACCCGTCATGCCCTCCTCGATGTCAGAAGACGTTAACACCCGGGAAGCAAGAATGCGTTGCACTGCATCTCAAGAAAAAGTGGGAACCGCTTCACGATTTTCTTTGCGATCTTTGAGACGCATATTTGGATGGATGTGCCATGCGCAGCCAACGCCAGCAAACGAGCTTACGTAAAATGCCTTATCCTTGAGAATTCCCTGAGTTATGTAGCAACCGATCCTCGCCATGCCTGCACCGGCTGAACGGAAATACGACCTGAAAATCTGGAAATGGGCAGCACTGCTAGTGATCGTCATCGCCGTGATCGCGATGGCCGTTTACCTGCGTCGCGATTCTATTGCGCGCGGCATCGCGAACTCCATGCTCAGCGAAGTGGACCTCGTGATCACTGACCTTTCGGTCGATACCTTGACATCAGACCGGCTCGCGCTGGATGCACTCGTTATCGAAAGCGCGAGTGGTGCCCGCTACGAACTCCTCGGCCTGTCCATGCCGCTGTCCGCTTCAGGCGTGCGACTCGATCAAATCGTGGCCGAACGCCTGGTCGTGACATATGCCAAGGAGCGAGATGCGCAGGCAATGCTGAGCACGACGCTGCGGACAGTGCTCGGCCTGCCGCTCATTCGTCCGAATATCGCGGCCACGATTACACGCGTGTCATTACCGGGGTTTCCCGAGCTAACCGACGTTGTCTGGTCAACCTCCGCTGAAGGCCAGGACCTGACTTTCAAAGTTGACACGATCAATGTCGTGGTCGGCGCCTTGCTACCGGAAGGACAAAACGATCGGCTTACGATCAGCGGCGTCCAGGCCGATGGCCAGGAAGTGTTGTCCGCTGAACTCGCACTGACGCGCGACGGCGAACGATTCGATGGGGCTGGCCATGCAATGATCCGTTTGGCCGCCTGGCGCCCAATTCTCGGTGCACTCGAATTGCTCCCGGCCGGCCTGCTTGACATGGACGCCGAATTGCAAGGCCCGATTGGGATCGCGCTCGATGATGAACAGGTGGGCCATGCCGCGTTCGACGCACAACTCGCAGCAGTCAGTGAACTGCAGGTGACGTATCGGACCGCGACTGGTCGGGTGATCGATGTACGAGCCGCCACATTGCACCAGCTTGCAATCGACTTTGCCTACCCATCGCGCGAGTGGATAGCACGTGCCAAACCGGTGCAAACGACCGTAACCGTCGACGAACATAGGGACATTCCTGTTTTGATTAGCGCTCTCGAGTGTCGATCCGGGATTCGCTGCACGCTGAATGCGCATATCGATACGCAGGACGTCGACTGGAATGGATACAGCATCGAACACGTAGAACTTGTTCTGCCGCTCGGGATAGACATCGGTGATGAAACAACGATCGATATATCGCCAGCTGCTACGGGTGTATTTAACGGTGCCCGAACGGCGGATATTGCGGCCACATCCGTTACCGTTGCCGCATTCTCCGGCACTCGCCTGGTCGTGACCGATGACGCCTGGCGTTGTCGCATCGATGAGTTACGACTAGACGTCGACAACATCAGCGGCGTGGGTAAGCTGCGCGCCTCGTTCCCGGTTACGATGAGTGATCTCAACCTCGAGAACAGCGCACAAACCATCGATACCCGACTATCGGTGCCACCTGGCGCCAGCGCTTACTGGGACGCGGTCGCTCTGCTGTTGCCGGGCGCCGCCGGCGTGCTGTCTATAGATGATGAGCAGATGACCGCGTGGTTCGAGCTCGCCGACGGCAATGGTGCGCTGACGGGCAACGTGCAACTAAACCGCGATCTCTCGACAAACAGTGGATCGCTCTCGGTCGATGACGCACGAATCGCTTTCGATGCTGCTAGGCTGTCGGACTTCGCGCCCGACTGGCCGTATCCGTGGGATATCGTTAACGGGTCGTGGGACGCCAGTCTGAACCTGGACTGGCAAACGGATGACACGATCACGAGCTACGATGGTGCGATGACCCACAAACTCGAGGCGCTCGCGGGCAAGTTCAACAACATCGCATTTGTGGGTTTGAACACCCAACTGGCGGCAACGCTGGATTCCGTCTCCGGCAGCGACGTATCCCCAGCGAAGCTCGACATCGGCCTGCTCGACATCGGCCTGCCCGTCGAAAACATCGTCGCCGATTACGCGATCGATCTGGAAAAACGTGGTGTTCTGGTTCAGAGCCTGTCGATGGCCGCGCTGGGCGGCGAATTCGTCGCCGATCCATTCGCGTTTTCGGCGGCGGCCGCGGCCAACCCCATAACGTTGCACGCCAACTCCATTCAGCTGCAGTTAATCGTCGATCTTGCAGAATTCGAAGCTCTAGAGATGACCGGCGCAGTGTCCGGCACACTGCCTGTGACGATTAAGGGTAACAAGATGACGATCGAAAACGGCCGACTGGAGAGCGAACCGCCAGGTGGCGTGATCCGGTACCGAGCCGGCGATGCCGCGCTCGATGCGGTTGTGCCGGATTCCGGCCTGACTATTGTTACCCGCGCACTGAACAACTTCGAGTTCGACTCGCTGACAGCGGATGTCAATTACACGGAGGCCGGCGACCTCAGGTTGCAGATGCGGCTGTCCGGCATTAATCCGGATATGGATGCAACGCAGCCGATCATTCTCAATCTCGGTGTCGAGAATAACGTGCCGCAATTGTTACGCAGCCTGCAGGCAATTCGCTCAATTGAGGATATACTGGAGCGAGAGACTGTAAATTGAACATTTTGAAATCTATGAAACAACTACTTCTATTCCTACTGCCGATTGGTTTGATTGCCGGCTGCTCACCGACCGTACAGGTCCAGGCGCCGAAAGAGCCGATCGAAATCAATCTGAACGTCAAAATCGAGCACGAGATTCGTATCCAGGTCGACAAGGAGCTTGAAGGCCTGTTCGACGAAGATAGTGAAGTTTTCTGAGGTTACTGTCATGAAGAGAATCCTCACAGCAATCCTCCTTATGTTTGCGCTGCAGAGCGCCTGGGCTATCGATTTGCAGGATGCCAAGTCTCAGGGCCTCGTCGGCGAGGGCAATAACGGCTATCTGGCGGCCGTGCAAACGCCTGCCAGCGCCGAAGTCAAATCACTGATTGCCGATGTCAACGCCAAGCGCAAGGCGCAGTTCGAAAATACGGCAATGAAGACGAATACCACAGTGCTGCAGGTGAGTAACCGTTTTTATGAGCTGGCCGTAGAAAAGACCAGGGCCGGGCACTACTACCAGGACAGGGACGGTCGCTGGAAGAAAAAATAGCCACCTGGCCGGGTGGGGTGCCAGTCATTAGCCTGATTAGTCCCGACAACAACATGGCGCTGATGGCGGTTTTGTTCATCATCGCCGGTGCCGCCTTCCTGGCCGAGAAGACGCGCATCGGATCCCACCTTACCGGTGCCGTGATCGCAATCCTGGCCGCAATTGCCGTTGCGAATCTCGGCGTCATCCCGCACTCGGCACCGGCTTTCGACTTCGTGTTCACGTACTTCGTGCCGATACTGATACCGCTATTCCTGTTCAAGGCCGACCTCCGGCACATGTTCTTCGAGACCACGCGCATGACAATGGCCTTCCTCGTCGCCGCCCTCGGCACGATCGTCGGCGTCATCGTAGCCGTCGGCCTGCTCGATCTCGAGGCGCTGGCTCCGGCGGCCGACCTCGAGCCGGCGTTGCGCGAGGCCGGGATCGCCGGCCTGTTCACATCGACCTATATCGGCGGCTCCGTTAATTACGCGGCCCTCGGCGAGATAACCGGTCTGCGCACCGATGCCTCGTTTTTCTCGGCTGCAACCGCAACCGATAATCTGTTCAGTGCCGTGTTCCTGGCGATCATTGCTGTGTTGCCGGGCTGGAACTGGCTTGCCCGACGTTTCGCCGGCCACGAGCACGGAGACGAACAGGCAACAGAAGCATCGGCCGAGCGAATCAGCGCGGCCACGTTGACCCTCGCAATGGCCTGCGCCATCAGTTTTGTCGCACTGGGTGACTTCATCACCGCGGCGATCGGCGTGGCGAGCCTGCGCTATGCCATCATTACGGCGCTGGTGCTGATTGTGGCAACCGTATTCCCGCGCGTGATGGCGCGACTGCACGGCGGCTTCGAGCTGGGTGTCGGCCTGGCCTTCGTTTTTTTTGCCGCTATCGCCGCCGGCGCCGATATCGTGGCCATGGTGCGGATCGCACCGCTTTTGATTGCGCTGGTCCTGATCCTGCTCAGCGTGCACCTCGTCGTCCTGCTGGGTCTCGGCAAATTGTTGCGCCTGACCCTGCCCGAACTGGTTACGGCTTCTAACGCAGCCATACTCGGAGCAACCACCGCGCCGGCACTGGCAGCCGCCAAAGGCTGGCACGATCTCGTCACACCCGGAGTATTGGTCGGCGTTTTCGGGTACGCGCTGGGCACTTTCGCCGGCACCGCCATATTCCATCTTTGGGGCCTGCTCTAGCCGCCGCCGATATTCGCTGGCAAATCAACGGCCCGATAACACCGTCTCGCAGTCGCGAATCGGATTCCTGGGCACGAGCATCGATAGAGCCAACGATACGGCCGCCATGGCTGCGCCGGACAGGAATACGATCGCCGGAGAAGTCAGCCAGATGATGCCGAATATCGCCGGTATGGCGACCGCGGCGATGTGGTTAATCGTGAACCCGACGGCAGCAGTTGCTGCGATGTCGGCGGGGTCGGCGATCTTCTGAAAATATGTCTTGATGGCTATGGCCAGTGCGAAGAACAGATGATCGAGGACGTACAGGCCGCCTGCGACAAACGCATCATCGACGAATGCATAGGAGACAAAAATGATAATCAGGCCGACGTATTCGAGTATCAGCGCCCGGCGCTCACCCCAGCGACTGATCAACCTGCCGATCTTAGGCGCCAGGACCATGTTCAGGCTGCCGTTAAGGAAAAACAGCAGCGAGATTTCTACCACGCTGTAATGGAATTTCTCGACGAGGAGAAATCCTGCAAAAACGACAAAGATTTGGCGTCGCGCACCCGAGATGAAGGTCAGCGCGTAGTAAAGCCAGTACCGTGTGCGCAGAATGACCTTCTTGTGTTGCACCACTTTCTGTGGAAACGAAGGGAAAGCCAGCCAGCCGATCAGAGCGATGGCGCAGGTCAGACCGCCGCCGATCATGTAGGTTTCCTTAAAGTCGATGCCCAGCTTCGAGAATACAAACAGGATAAAGAGGTAACTTAGGATTGCCGTAAACGAGCCAACGGCAATGATCTTGCCCAGGGTCTCCGGCGCATGGCGTTTGTCGATCCACTGCAGCGCAAGCGACGACTGCACGGTTTCGTAGTAATGAAAACCGAGCGACATTACGACTGTCGTCAGATACAGGCCGATGACCGACGGAAAATAACCGGTGGCTGCGGTACCGATTCCCAATAGCAGCAGTGACCACAACGCTAGCGTTTGCTCGCGGAGCAGCAATAGCACGGCCACCACCGCGAACGCCAAAAAGCCTGGCACTTCCCGCAGGCTCTGCAAGACGCCGATCTCGGCGCCCGTGAACGCGGCGCGCTCGATGGCGAAGTTGTTGATCAGGTTGCTCCAGGTCGCGAAACTCAGGGGCACTGCTGAAGCCATGAGTATCAGCAACACTTCGGGTCGGCGCCAACCGGTCTGTCGATCGTCGAAACGCATGCCCGGAGTATGCCTGTGTTGCAAGTTCGATTGCTCGTCAGCCAAAGAATCCCGTATGCTTTGCGCCTCTGCAGGTCGCGATATCTCCGTCGGGGGGACAGCCAGTGGACCGGATCACGGCACTCGCCACAGAATACCTACAATTAGCGCTCGACTACCTGAGCCAACCCGCAATCTGGGTGCAGCTCGCACTGATCGTCGTATTGTTCGTCCCTTCATTGCTGCTGTCACGCCGTGTGGAGCCCAGGCTCGAGGAGCACGCCCGCAAGATCAAAGGAATGCCGGGCCTGTTGCGAATCATCGTCGCGTTTCTGCAGCGATTCGAGTGGCTGTTCTTCGTTCTGTTTTTGTCCACAGCCTATCTTGCGACCAGCGTTGTCGGCTGGCCGCCCAAAAACTACCTGATCTACGCGGCAATGCTGCTGTCTGGTTCGTGGCTGTTGATCGCGGTCATATCGCATGCAATCAGAAACCGAACGGTGCGCAAGTTTTTCGCGTTCCTGGCCTGGTTCTACGTCGCCGCTGCAATTCTTGGCGTCGTCGACGATGCGGCTGCCTTTCTTGACAGCGCGGGATTCAACATCGGCAATTTCCGCCTGTCGGTGCTCAGCGCCCTGCAAACTGCATTACTGCTGGGCCTTGCGCTGTGGCTCTCGTATGCCATCGGCAATTTTCTCGATCAACGGATTCAGCACATCGATGAGCTAACGCCGTCGCTGCGCGTATTGTTCGGCAAGATCATCCGCATTTCACTTGTCGTACTGGCAGGTCTGATCGTGGTCTCGGGGCTCGGTATCGATCTGACGGCGTTGACCGTCCTGTCGGGTGCCGTCGGCGTCGGCATCGGCTTTGGCCTGCAAAAAGTCGTTTCCAACTTCATATCGGGGATCATCATCCTGCTGGATCAGTCCATCAAACCGGGCGACACGATCTCGCTCGGCGACACGTTTGGCTGGATTCGTGAATTGCGCGCTAGATTTGTCTCGGTTGTCACCCGTGACGGTCGCGAGTTTCTGATTCCGAATGAAGATTTCATCACCAGGGAAGTGATCAACTGGTCATTCTCCGACAGGTATGTGCGCCTGGATGTGGAATTCGGCGTATCCTACGACGCTGATCCACACGAGGTTACTCAGGTCGCGATCGAGGCTGCCGGCTCGGTCGATCGGGTCGATGCGACTCGGACGCCACCCGTATGCTGGATGACGGCGTTCGGCGATTCGTCACTCGATTTCAAATTGCGCTTCTGGATCGACGACCCCCAGCGGGGGCTGACCAATATTCGCGGCATAGTACTGCTCGCTTTGTGGGATGCTTTAAAGGAACACGACATCGGCATCCCGTATCCGCATCGCGAAGTTATTTTCAAAACGCCGGTCAACATTCCGTCGGTTTAGGGCGAACAAAGTTGCTGGAGCGCCAGTAGCCTGGTATCCGGCCCAGCAAAGGTGGATTAAGCAATATGAATGGAGACAGTAACCTGGCCTTGTTTTGCGATTTCGAAAACATCGCCCTGGGCGTACGCGACGCGCGTTACGCCAAATTCGACATCGGACCGGTCCTCGAGCGGCTGTTGCTCAAAGGCAGCATCGTCACGAAGAAAGCCTACTGCGACTGGGACCGGTATAAGCAATTCAAGCCCGGTATGCACGAGGCTGCGTTCGAGCTCATCGAAATTCCGCATGTCAGGATGTCGGGCAAGAACTCTGCCGATATCCGCATGGTCGTCGATGCACTCGATCTCTGTTATACGAAGGAGCACATCGATACGTTCGTCATCATTTCGGGAGACTCCGACTTTTCACCACTCGTCAGCAAGCTGCGTGAAAACGCAAAGATGGTGATCGGCGTCGGCGTGAAAGGTTCGACTTCCGACCTGCTAATCAGTAATTGTGACGAATTCATCTTCTATGACGACCTCGTGCCGGCGTCAGCATCGGATACAGTTACATCCGCTTCAAAAGCGAAGTCCAAGAAGCGCGGCAAGAGATCCAAGAAAACGACAACGCAGAAAAAGGCTGACCCGGCCCAGGAAGCGATCGACCTCGTCATCGAGACGACGGAAGCGCTGTATGCCGAACGCGGCGACAAAAGCAAGCTTTGGGGGTCCATGATCAAACAGACATTGAAGCGCAGGCGACCTGGATTCAGCGAATCGGTTTACGGCTTCGACTCGTTCAGTGATCTTCTGGAGGAAGCGGCCAAACGCAAGCAGCTCGACCTGGAGCGAGACGAGAAGTCGGGCGGTTACATTGTGCTCGGCATCCGCGATGGCGCGTGATCTTCGAGAGCCCTGACGGGGCTATTGAATTCCAGCACCCCGTCTAGGGAGTACAATTCCCACCGATAGTCCGTCGACATCGAGCATGCTTGCCTCGTGGCGCATTGATTTACGCCGTTGCCGGAGCCTTGAGTTCCTGTATCTTTAGCACTGCCTCAAATCTGTTCGTATACTGGCAGGCGTTAACACCTCGCATTGGCGGCTGTACAGCGTATCCAAACCATGGACTTCATCGATACCGCTTTTTTGCAAGTCTCCGAGTTCTTGCCGGCACTCGGCACAATTATCATTGTCGTCGGTGTCCTCGCTGCATCCAACTGGTTACTGAAGCGGCGATGGCAGGATAACCCGGACGCACAATTCCGCTTTCAGCTAATTATGCTGGCACTGACCTTTGCCGGGATTCTCGCGGTCATCGTTGCCCTGCCCATAAACGACGATACTCGCGGCCAGCTGCTCAGCCTCATCGGGATTCTGCTGAGTGCGGCAATAGCACTCTCCTCAACCACTTTTATCGGCAACATCATGGCCGGCATCATGCTGAAGGTCGTGAAGAGCGCCCGACCTGGAGATTTCATTACAGTCGCCGAACTTACCGGTCGTATCACGGAAATGGGGCTGCTGCATGTGGAGGTTCAAACGGAATTTCGGGATCTGGTGACGGTTCCCAATCTATACATGGTGACGCAACCCATGCAGGTTGTGCGCGCTTCTGGAACCATAATAACGGCCGAAGTCTCGCTCGGGTATGACACCCCACATGCCGACGTTTCGAGAATTCTTGTTGATGCCGCGACGCATGCCGGTTTGAAGGATGGCTTCGTACACGTGAGGCAGCTCGGCGATTTTTCTGTGACTTACCGTGTCGCCGGACTTCTCGAAGACGTCAAGAGCCTGATCTCGGCACGATCAGGGCTCAGAGAATCGATGTTGGATGCGTTGCACGCGGAGGGCATAGAGATCGTATCGCCAAACTTTATGAACACTCGAGCCATAAGCAACGAGAAGGTCTTTATCCCGGAATTGACTCGAAAGAAAAAAGGACAGAAACCGCCGCAGGCGGAAGCTTTAGCGTTCGACAAAGCCGAGGAGGCTGCCTCAGTTGATCAGATACGCAAGGCCATCGAGCTGGTTGATGCCGAGCTGGCTTTGTTGGAAAAGGAGGACGATGATGAAGGCGCCTCTAAAGATCGGCTCACGGCGAAGAAGTCACGTTTGATCGAGCAGCTCAAGCTCGCCGAGGAGCGCCGCAAAGCAGCCGAACTCGAAGAACAGATTGGGACTGGCAAGTAATCCCGCCGAGGGCTGGGAGGAAGAATGCGGAAACAGGCATCTGCTTACTCCGCACGAACCAGTTGCAGGCTTTTTTCGATCAGTTTCAGCCGGGGTGATCTGACCGGAAAAGTCGCGTAAGTCTGGCGAGTAAATACGGGTGCGTCGCTCACCTCGTGCAACAAACCCAGTTCTATGTCTTTGTTGACCATGCGCCTAGGCAAGTAGGCGCTGCCGCCTATCAGACTGATGTACTCGAGGGCCATTCTAGCGTGTGACACCCGAGTCATCGCTTCAGGCGCGTCCGGAAAAGTGCGTCGATGATCGAGCGCAAAAGACAGACCCCAATCCACGTACACGTAATCCTGTCGCAGGGCGTCGTCGACCCGAAGCCCGCTGCTGCCGGAGACAAGTATGAAATCCACGGTTGCGATCTCGCGGATCTGCATGATATCGAGCTGGGCGGGCTCCAGCATGATGGCGACGTCGAGTGTGCCGTCGATGAGCCTGCGTGTCAGAATATCCGGGGTCTGCGACTCAGCAATAATCGCCAAATTTCGATAAGTGCGGCGCAGATCATGCAGCCAGCGCTGCAACAGAACGTCCCACAATCGCAAGCTGCCTCCAATAACCAGCTGTTCACTCGCGCCGGCAAGCGAAACATCCTGGCGGGCAGCGCGCCATGACGCCATTAATTTTTCAGCATGCCGCACCAGGCGCCCGCCTTCCGGCGTCAAACGCATCTCCCTGCGACTACGTTCGAATAGCGTCACGCCCAGCTGATCTTCGAGGTTTTTCAGGCGGCTGCTAACCGCCGCCTGTGTGACGAACAGCGCCTCGGCTGCCCGGCCGAAATGACGCGTGCGATTGAGTTCGAGGAACGTGCGAAGCAACTCGAGGTCCATACGGTCTTTATAAAATTATTTTGTTGTTATAGCAATTATTTATAGTTGGATTTATTAGATTTCCATTCCTATAGTGCCGAACAGCAGTTGGGCTGATCTTCAGGAAAACCGAACAACCAGGATGCCGACACGATTCGAACAACATGTCGAGTACAGGAAGTCGGTGTCTCTGAAAGCTGCGTACTCGAGAACCGCGCACAGGAAGCTGTCAGAAACCAAGGCACGACTGGCCGGGGTCAGTGCAAAAATTAAAAACGCGGTCCGGGCAGGACGAGTCGAGGGTAGCGAGCAGCTGGAACGTGCCCAACATGCCGTCGATGCCAATATTGCAAACGTCGAGGCCCGGCTTGAACAGTTGCGAAAATCCAGCGACTGCAATTGGGAGGAACTCCGGGCTGACGTCGATACTGCCTGGGAAGATCTGTCGCAGTCGGTCAAGAAACTCGTCGCCCGGTTTTCGGACGATTCGGACCGGTGACACTAATTTTTCCTCCGCTATTATTGCGAATCAGTGAGGATCAAATTGATGCCAAGATCATTGTCGATCCAACACATTCGGATGGCCGCCGTAGTATTTTTTGCGGGTGCATCGCTTGGCGCGAACGCTACCGAGAATGATTCCGGTATCTGGACCATATTTACTGCGACGAACGCCTTTCAAGCTGACGATGGCCCGAGCCGCTGGCACTACTGGCTCGACGCGCAAGCACGCTACACCGATTTAAGCAGCGGCGCGAACCAGTACCTTATCCGGCCGGGTCTCGGTTATTCCCTCGATACCGGGCTATCGGTGTGGGCCGGCTATGCCCGGTTTCGTACACGAAATCGATCCGGCGCTGTGGTTAACGAAAATCGATATTGGCAGCAATTGAGCTGGACCGCCGGACGCTGGCACAACGGCACAATCACTATGCGAGCAAGGCTGCTACAGAGATCGGTCAGCGCAGGCGATGACCTCGGGCTTGTGCTTCGTCTGCAGACGAAATACGTTCGGCCGATTGGAGATAATGACACGCGTACTTTGATACTGAGTCTCGAGCCGTTTTTCGACCTTCAAGACACTGACTGGGGCGGAAAATCGCGCCTCCGGCAAAATCGTGCGTTCATCGGCGTCGGCTGGCGTCTCTCTGATAATCTGTCCATCGAAACGGGCTATCTGAATCAGTACTTGTGGCGGGATAACGCCGAAGATCGAATCGTACATCTTGGTACCGTGAACTTTAAAGTAAGACTTTGAAGTATGCCGTTTCTGTTTGGCGCCATTCAGCATCGGCGACTATCCGTTTTGCATAGATTGTCAGCAAGACATAGCACTATTTGGCCACTTGCTCGGTCTGGTCGTTTGTCAACCGGGTTTGTCATTCTCTGGGCATGCCTCCCGACCGTTAGTGCCTTCGCCGGAGACGTTAGCTGGTCAGGCGGAGTTACGACTGTGTACCAGGTCGCGGACGATGACAGTGTCCAAGCCGAGCTTACTGCTTCGGCTGATCTCTTTGCCACGATCTCACGGGCATCAGGTGAGTGGCTCATATATTTCGAGGCCAGCACAGCCCCAGATGACAACGGAATATCGGCTCTGTACCCGACGGCAAACGCAGATGCGGGATCCGTTTTGAATCGGGATGGCGATGGGGGGATTCAGTTATCGGAGATCAACTACACGTTCTTCCTGGATAACAGGCAGACATTGATAGTCGGTCTGATCGATCCATCCGCATGGCTCGACAGAAGCCGGATTACGAACGACGAGAACACGCATTTTCTGAATGGCAGCTTCGTCAATAACGCCACGATCGAGTTTCCTGACTACACATTGGGTGGCGTTTTTCGTTGGCCAGCCTCCGTGTCCCGACCCGAAGTCTCTTTGGTCGTCGCAAGCTCGGATGGAATCGCTGATCTGCCCGATCGTTCGTACCAGGATTTGTTGAACCTGACCGCCGATAATCGCGGTGCATTTCTGGGTGTCGGCGCTAGCTGGCTGCGGAAGCGCACTTCATGGCGGATGGGAGCCTGGATAAGAAGCGATGATCACGCTGTCGCCGGACGTGCGGGTGAAACGGACAATAACTATGGCGTTTATGGCGTGTTCGGCTGGCAGGAGGCTGCGGATGCACTGAATATTCGCGTGGGGCTCGCGAACGAGGATGTCTCGGTAGCCAACCGTTTTGTATCGATTGCCTACGAACGCAAGACCAGGGTCGGTCTACTGGGAATCGGTGCAGCCAAGACCGTGGTCACTAACAGATTTCGGCAGGCTGACCTCGCGGATGTGGTCGATGCAGAAGTATTCTTCCGGATACCGATCATCCGCGATACCGGTTACATCACGCCGTCTGTTCAATACGTTGAAAACCCGGGTTTCGACGCATCCGGATCAATCGGACCCTCGTCAGCAATCGTCGCGAGCTTGCGATTCCACTGGTCGTTCTGATTCAGTCCTGAGCAACAATATTTCCGCTGTGCGCTACTGCTTCAGGCTCTCGCTCACCCAGACTTTGCGGTCCAGATGCTCTCCGATCTTGATCAGTGTTTTGGCAGTTACCGCAATCGGCTTGTCGCGATAAACGCGCTGCGGATTTTTGCTTGTCTGCAGCCTGGTGCCCATGTCCCGAGTCGAATCCAGGGACTTGATAACTGCACGATCGACGCGCGCATCGGACCAGAGCACGGCTCGCTCGAGATGATGCGCCGTCCCCCATAAGTACCGGCCCGCATTCCTGTGCTGCCCCGAGTCGCGAGCCCGCATGGCGAGGACGAGGTAGTGTTGCGCCAATAACCAGTGCGCACGTGCGAACGCGGCGTCGAGATCACCTGTGGAAACGGTTTGATCACGAACGTTAGCGCGGATGCTCTCGAGCTGGCCTATATTCTCGGTTAGCGGCCCGCGAAGCGAAGCAACGGTGCGCCCAAGCTCTATCGACAGGAAACCAATGGTGACTTCCAGGTCCCTTTCCGCCGCCTCAAAGTCTCTGCGAATGAACGCATCGCGTATGCTGCGAAATCGACGTGAGGGCAAATCGTAAAATGTAGCCCAGACATTCTCATCCAGGGTGAATAACGGTTCATTATCGGCATGCTTATCAGCCACCGACGGCAGCGACAGCCAGCAGACACAAGCGCCAAGGAAGAAAATCAGCGGAGTATTATAGCGGGCATTGCCCTTGGAAATCGTACGCATAGGAGTGAACCGTGTTTGTTGAATGCGAGCGTATTGTATCGCTACTGACTTTATCGGCAACTTACGCTTGTCCCGGTTGTTAGAGAATGACTGAATCCAATAGTCCGGATGTCGGGCTCTTCCGACGTGCACTGGGCGTGTTTGCCTATAGTCGCCGCGCCCTCGAGCTTGTCTGGACGACCAGCCGCGCGCTGACCCTCACGCTCGCCGTGCTGACTGTGCTGGCCGGTGTGTTGCCCGCCGCGATCGCCTACGTCGGCAAGCTGATCGTCGACGCCGTGGTCGCGGCGATGAACGCGCCCGATCCGGATACGCGCGGTGTGTTGTTGCTGATTCTGCTCGAGGCCGGCATCGTCATCGCGGTCGCTGGCTGTCAGCGTGGCATATCCGCCAGCCAGTCCTTGTTGCGGGCACTGCTCGGCCAACGCGTCAACGTCATGATTCTCGAAAAAGCGCTGACGTTGCAGCTAACGCATTTCGAGGATTCCGAATTCTATGACAAGCTGACCCAGGCGCGACGCGAAGCCTCAAGGCGGCCGCTGAGTCTCGTCAATCGCACGTTCGGTCTCGCGCAGAACTCGCTGTCACTCACCAGCTACGCCGTGTTGCTGTTGGCATTCTCGCCATGGGCCGTGCTGATCCTCGTCATCGCCGGGCTGCCGTCGTTTTTTGCAGAGGCGAAGTTCTCCGGCGACCGGTTCCGCCTGTTTCGCTGGCGTTCGCCCGATACGCGTATGCAGATGTATCTCGAATCGGTCATCGCGCGCGAAGACGGCGTCAAGGAAGTCAAACTGTTTCAACTCGGACCGCGCCTGTTGCAGCGTTACCAGGACATTTTTCACAAGCTGTTTACGGAAGATCGCAAATTGACGTTGCGGCGCGATACCTGGGGATTCGCGCTGGGATTAATCTCGACCGCCGCCTTCTACGGCGCGTATGTGTGGATCGTTCTTGCGACGATCTACAATCGAATCACGCTCGGGGCCATGACGATGTACCTGATGTTGTTCCGGCAGGGTCAGTCTGCGGTTGCCGCGATATTGTCGGCTATCAGCGGCATGTACGAAGACAACCTGTACATCTCAAACTTGTATGAATATCTCGAACAGCCGGTTATGAGCCGGTCCGGCGAAGCACAGAAGGGTCCGGATCCGAGTCGCGGCCTCGAGCTTGAGAACGTCTCGTTCGCGTATCCGGGCTCAGACGCAAAAGCGCTCGAGGACGTCAGCCTGCAGATTCGCCCCGGCGAGAGTCTTGCACTGGTCGGCGAGAACGGATCAGGCAAGACCACACTGATCAAACTGCTCACGCGCCTCTACGAGCCGACCGGCGGTCGCATCATTCTCGATGGACTCGAGCTGTCTGACTGGGATATCGAGGCGTTACGACAGCGGGTCGGGGTAATCTTCCAGGACTTCGGTCGCTATCAGTTCACAGTCGGCGAGAATATTGGCGCCGGCGATGTGCGCCACATTGATAATCCGGAGCGTTGGGAAGACGCAGCAAAAAGTGGCATGGCTGCTCCTTTTATCGATGAATTGCCGGCCGGCTACGACACACAGCTCGGTCGCTGGTTTAAAGACGGTCGCGAGTTGTCCGGCGGCCAGTGGCAAAAGATCGCATTGTCTCGGGCATTCATGCGCAGCGACGCCGATATTCTCGTACTCGATGAGCCGACGGCCTCGATGGATGCGGCGTCCGAAGCGGCGGTCTTCGAGCACTTTCGCCAGATGAGCAAGAACAAGATGACGATCCTGATCTCGCACCGCTTTTCCACGGTGCGGGCCGCAGACCAGATCGTCGTAATCCATAACGGCAAGATCCGGGAGCGCGGCAATCACGACAGCCTGATGGCCGACGACGGGCAATATGCGCAACTGTTCCGGCTACAGGCGAAAGGCTACCAGTAGCTGATTTGGAACAGAAACTGGGTCGCTGGAAGCTTCGAACGAACAGAACGTGAACAAGAAACAGGGCAGAGTGCCCTATTCCTGAGAGAGGCAATTAGACTACACGTATGACATTCCGATTCAAGTTGTTGCTCCTGCTTGGCGTGATTGCTGTTGTTGTCGTTTTCTTTGAAGTCGTTTCTGACAATGAGATGCAACCCGCCGGGAATCTGAATTCTTCGTCAAACACTCGGGACGATCCCGCGACTATACGCCCTTCCAGTGACGCCGGCGCTTTTGAGAGTAACGAAGCGCTGGCGTCAAATGATATGGCTGGCCTTGATGAAGAGCCTGCGTTCAAAAGATCAATTGAGTTTCCAGACGGCGATCGTGTCGAAATCACGTTTCGCAACGGGAGTTTGTTGCATCAGGTTCCGCTCGGCATCGATAACGGAGAAGACCCGGGATTTCACGACAGGCTTGCTCCGCTCGCTGCACAAGGTGATGCTCCGGCTGCCTACCGCCTTTACCAATCACTGCGAAAGTGCACGAATGCCCCAAGAACGGAGGAGGACCTCAACGATTCTATCTCCCAGCTATATGTGACATTCAGCGTACCCGATCAGTCTATCGAAGGCGGGACCCGAATACTGGGGTCAGGAACAAACCTGGATTTACAGATAGCTGCGATGCGCGGCCAATTCGTCCGTTGCCAAGGCGTTACCGAGGCTGAAATCGCAGCGTCCGATGATTACCTCGAAATAGCCGCTGATGCGGCGGTATATCCAGCAACCCTTCAATATGCACAATTGCTTGTGGAAGAGGATCCGGCTCGGGCCAAATCCTATTTTGAAATTGCTTGGAAATCAGGTGACGTTAACGCTGCTTTCGAGTTAGCCAAACTATATCGACAGGGATATAGCGGGACGGAGCCCGATCGAGTAACGGCTTACGCCTATCTGTATATTGGTGCGAAAGTTAGCGAAGCATGGTTTGAAGGCCGGAGCGGAGAAGTATTTGACACAGTCAAGGCCGCCGTTCAGGAGAAATCCAGGCGAATGATGGTCGAATTCACGCCATTTGAAACTGAAGCCGCAATTCCTGTAGCCAAGTCCATTCTTAAGAATAACGATAGATGCTGTTTGTACTGAGCTACTTCCACATTCGGCAAATAATCGAGATTTCAAAATCACACGGGCCGGACATTTGACCGACCACCAAATTGACGACAGAACTGTCGCATAAGCGATCAGTTCAGAGCCAATTCGGATGTCGGGGCAGAAGATCGAATGAAAAAGGGCCGTAGTACTTTATGGGTGCCCCGAATCGCTCAACAGCCCTTCTTCGGATGGCAACGACCGCCGCCGTCTCCGCCTGAATCAATCAGCTCGACCGAAATACTCGCGTTGGACCCATTGCCCAAAGCGTCGGAGGCGGTCGCGGTCAATGTGTATACGCCGGCACGGATCTTCTTGGTGTTCCAGGTGCAGTTCAGAACCGTGACGTCGGTCGCGCTGCAGATGCCGGCATACCCGGAGGGACCCGAATACGTGATCGACATGTCAGTAACGGCGACATTGTCGCTCGCCGTGGCGCGGATCGAGACCCGACCCGAAACTTGTGCCCCATCGCCGGGCTCGGTGATGGTGACGCTGGGAGCTTCCGTATCCGCCGGCGTTGCCGGCGCAGTGGCGGAGGCGGTGTTCGAATAATCGGAGAACCCGGCGAGGCCGCGACCGCGCGCCCGATATTCGTAAGTGACACCCAAACCGACGTCCGTGTCCCAATAGCTCGTGATGTTGACGTTGCTGAGGATCTCGGACCAGGACGATGTGCCGACCACGCGGCGCTCGAGGAAGAATCCGCTATCCAGATTGCTGGTGTCGGTCCACGACACGGTGATCGCGTTCCAGGGGTGGACCCAGTGCGGCTCATGTGGCACGGCCGTCAGGTTGGCCGGCGGGGTCGGCACCGGCAGATCGCCGATGCGCTTCCACAGCACCGCGCCGGCACCGCCACCGGTGACCCAGCCAGCGTCGTTGATGTCTCGGGCCGACATCCAACGAGTCGGCGGATCGGTCAATTCCTCGAGCATGACGACCTGGTCCAGGGCGTGAATGTACAGCGCCGCCTTGGTTGCCGACCTGGGGCCGTGCTGGCCCACCACGTCCCCATAGAGATTGAGACCTTCAGCCCTGTTGACAGAACTGGCAGACCACACGATGTCCCAGATGACATTGTTGTAGAGCGCGGCGCCGAGCTGCGCGCGACCGCCGATGGTGTACCCCATATAGGCGGTGCCCGCCGCCCATCCGAGATTGTTGAGGGCGGAGGTGACACCAGGCACTCTCTCACCCGGCGCCAGGCTCAGGTCGAAGGTGCTGCTGACACTGATGACGCCGGTGGCGGGATCCTTGCTTAGCTGGGCGCGAATCGTCCCGGCGAGTACCTGGTCCGCATCGTTGATGTCCACCGGCACACTGGTTAGCGCCAGCGGGTGCAAAATACCGGTGGCCGCTTCGTAGACCATCGGCTCGTAGAATCCCGAAGTGAGACCCACCCTTGAATAGCCCACGGCCAGACCGTTGTTGTTCACCGCGGTCAGCTCGCTCACGCCATTACCCGGGAGGTGCCCGACATCCACTATTGCCGCGAGGCCCTGCGCAGTGTCGTAACGCCACATTACCGAGTGGCCCGGATCGGAGTTGGATAACTGAGTCGTTTGTCCGGCGCCGCCGACGATCAGCACGATGCCCTCCGCATCGCGATCCGAAACGTCCTGAGCGATGTGGTTGGTCCAGCCAGGCAGTGGCGGCAGGATCACCAGACCCCATTCCTCACTGTAGATAAAGGCATGGAACTCGCTGTCGATCAGGCCTGCACCCACTACGTCGCCGGATGCATTCACGGCCCAGCCCGTGCTGATCCCGGCTGTAGGATAGGAATCGCGAATGATGCCGCCGATGTCTACGATCTAGTACTGCGGAATTTTATCGAGCGCCAGCGCTCCTTGCGCCAGCGACACGGCGATGATCAACGCGCGTATGAAATGTTTGGGATTGAATATCGAATGCATGACCGCGTACCTCCAGCTTCGGCCATCGCCTATCATTACGCCTCGAACTCAACGGACGTCAATTCGTAATGTCCGTAAGGTCAGGGGAAGGGGGGTCCATCGTATGCTGCCGCATCCGTCGATGAAGCGCTTCCTGAAAGTGACGAAATCGTATCCAAGACGGCGGTCGCAGATGTTAGTCATGCTCGCGGCGCAGGATTTAGACACGGCATTACTAACGTTCTGTGACTTACGTGGAAATCACGATTGTCTGTGCGTGATATGGTGGGTACATTGAATCTCTGATCGAGAATGAGACTCAGTCTTGAACGGGCTATCTGCAATTCGCAGGCAAGGAATGACCCGGGGACGCCACGTCCTGGGCATATTCCTTGCTGCCTGGCTGGCCATCATTCTCCAGCCGTGCGCCGTTGCCGGCGAGATCGAGCACGAATGTCCGCATTGCCCGCCGGAAACGATGCACGAGGGCCATCAAGGCGCGGTGCTGAACAGCATAGACTGCGTAATCGGCGGCCAGATCGGATTTGAGGCCCGCAGCCTGCAGCCTAAGTCGGACGACTTGTCCCCCCAGGTGCCGGTTTTTCTCGCCCAAACGCTCAATAAGATCGATCTGTCGCCGGGCTCGAACCATCAGTTTTCAAACACAAGATCATCCATCCTTCCGAGTGGGCCTCCGCTCAACGTCCTGAACTGTGTCTATCTGAAATAGCGATATCTCCCGCATCAGCTGGTTGTTTCGTTCAATCGATGTGCGCGGAGGTCGCCAATGTTTATCAACCCGGGGCGTTGGGCCCCAGTTTCATACCTAGTTACGTGCAGCAGCGTACTGGTGTTTGCAACCATTGTTGCAACGCCGGCCGCTGCCCAGACTGACGGAGATGCTCCGCCCGGTCACGGGCTGCTGTCGGTCGACGAAGCTGTCGATCTCGCGCTGATGCACAATCCTCGCCTGGCCGCCGTTGCGGCTCAGGCTGACGCCCTTGGGTTTGTGCCGTCCCAAGCAGGGGCGCTTCCGGATCCCGTCGTCTCAATCAATGCGCTCAACCTGCCTGTCGACACGTTCAATCTCGACCAGGAACCAATGACGCAGATGCAGCTTGCTGTCAGCCAGAGCTTCCCTTTTCCGGGAAAGCGCAAGCTGCGGCGCGCGGCAGCGGAATCCGAAGCGGACGCCGGGCATGCAAGCGTTGCCGAGCAACGCGACATGCTCACGGGTTCTGTACGGTCGGCCTGGTGGAGGCTTCTCTATCTGGATCAAGCTCTGCTCATTGTTGACCAAAACATGGATCTAATGCGTGATTTCATTGAGATCGCGGAGACGAAGTACTCTGTCGGCACGGGTCTGCAGCAGGACGTTCTCCTCGCACAGCTCGAGCTCTCCCGGCTTCTGGATCGAGAGGCGCGGCTCAAAGGACGACGAGAAAACGCACAGGCTGTTTTGAATGCCCTGCTCGATCGGCGCCCTGATCGATCTCTGACACTGGATCCATCGACGATCAACGCCAAGCTGCCCGAGCTACCGCCTGAACCGTCTCTTCTGAGTTATGCAGCCGAGTCGCGTGATCTACTCAGTGTTCATCGCCATCTCATCGCCGCAGCGGACGAACGCCTGGCGCTCGCCGAGCGGGACAAATACCCGGACTTTCGAATCGGTGCTGGTTACGGGTTCCGACAGGGGGACGACCCGTTACGCGGTACGGATAGAAGCGACTTCTTCAGCCTAATGCTGAGTGTCAACGTGCCGTTGTACTTCGGGAGCAAACAGAGCAAGGCGATAGATCAGCGAGGAAGCGAGAGAGCGCAACGGAAGTTTGCCTTTAATGATGTCTTGCGATCCATTGAAGCCGACGTCTCGCGCAATCTGGCGACATACGAATCTGCCCGCAAGCAAGTACAAATCCTGGAGATGGCCATCATTCCCCAGGCTCAGCATACGGTTGCCGCCATGCTCGCGGCCTATCAGGTTAACGAAGTCGATTTTCTGAACGTCATCAATGGGCAACTGACCCTCTACAACGCTCAAATCAATTACTGGGAAGCGCTAGGCGAGGCGAAGCGATCCCTTGCTGCCTTGGCCGCCGCCGTAGGCATGGAGAATCTGTATGAATAGGCAAACTGCGCTTGTCGCGCTCCTTGTTGTAATGACATTGATTGTCGGTGGCACCGTTGGCTATTGGTACGGATCGTCAACAGGCGCACCGCATGTAATAACCAGGACTGAAGAACCGAAGCAGCCGCTCTTCTATCGAAATCCGATGAACCCGGAGATCACGTCTCCGGTTCCGGCCCAGGATGAGATGGGAATGGACTATATCCCCGTCTATGCGGACGAGGCGGAGCGCGATAGTCCTGCCGGCACGGTGCGAATTGATCCAGTAACGACTCAGTCTATTGGTGTTCGCACTGCGAATGCGGAACGGCGTACGTTGACCAGAGATGTGCAGACGGTGGGCCGAGTCGAGTACGACGAAAAGCGCATCGCCCGCCTGCACCCCAAAACGGAAGGGTGGATCGAGGAAATGTTCATCGAGACCACGGGCGAAGAGATCGAGAAGGACGAAATTCTTTTGAGCATCTACTCGCCGAAGTTGGTCTCTACGCAGCAAGAGTTTTTGCTGGCCCTCAGCAATCTCGACACGCTAAGCGAAAGCCCCTTCGAAGATGTCCGGCAAGGTGCCGAGAGTCTCGTCAACACAACATTGGAGCGACTCCGGCTGTTCGACGTTCCAGAGCACCAGATCCGCGAGCTTCAGAACACCAGAGTGATCAGAAAGGAGCTACACATTCACTCGCCGGCGAAAGGCGTAGTGATCAACGTCGGCGCACGGGAAGGCCAATATGTCACACCGCAAACGGAACTGTACTTCATCGCTGACCTGACTCGCGTCTGGGTCTTCGTCGATATTTTCGAAGAGGAGCTGCCTTGGATTCAGATAGGAGATGTTGCGGAGATGCAAGTACAAGCGGTGCCGGGCCGGTCGTTCGTCGGGGCGCTTACGTACATCTATCCTTATGCGGAGCGCCAGACTCGGACCATCAAAGCGCGCCTCGAGTTTCCGAATGACGACCTGTTACTAAAGCCGGACATGTTCGCGAATATCGCGATTAATGCCAATCCAGCCGTCGATGTGATTGCCGTACCGTCGGAAGCCATAATTCGGTCAGGCGTTCGGGAAAAGGTATTCGTAGCCAGGGGGGCCGGGAAATTTGAGCCGCGTGACATTGTCGTCGGTGTATCCAGTGAAGGCTGGACCGAGATTCGTGACGGTGTGGAGCCGGGCGAAGCCGTCGTTACTTCCGCCCAGTTCCTGATCGATTCCGAATCAAAGCTCAGAGAGGCCGTGTCCAAGATGCTGGAGGTCGAAGATGATTGAGCGAATCATCCAGGCGTCGCTGGCGAATCGTTTCCTCGTCATCATAGGGACGCTATTTGTCGTCGCGGCGGGGATCTGGGCTCTCCGGACTATACCCGTTGACGCAATACCGGACCTCTCCGATGTGCAAGTCATCGTATTCACCGAGTACCCTGGCCAGGCGCCGCAAGTCGTTGAGGATCAGGTCACATACCCGTTGACGACGGCGATGCTCGCGGTGCCATACGCGACCGACGTGCGGGGCTTCTCGTTTTTCGGCCTCTCTTTCGTCTATATCATTTTCGAGGATGGCACCGATATGTATTGGGCACGATCTCGTGTCCTTGAGTACCTGAATTACGTCAGTGGACGTCTACCAGATGGCGTCACTCCCACGCTGGGCCCGGATGCCACTGGCGTTGGTTGGATTTACGAGTATGCCCTGGTCGATCGCACTGGAACGCACGATCTCGCGGAGCTTCGGTCCATCCAGGATTGGTACTTGCGCTATCCCCTGCAAACCGTCCCAGGGGTTGCAGAGGTGGCTTCCGTTGGCGGGTACGTCAGGCAATACCAGATCGAGGTCGATCCTAATGCTCTGTCGGCCTATTCAATTCCGCTGTCCGCCGTAAGACACGCTGTTATGCGCTCCAACAGCGACGTCGGCGGAAGACTCATCGAGATGTCCGAGACAGAGTACATGGTCCGCGGACTTGGCTATATCCAATCTATTCGGGACATCGAACAGATCGCTGTCGCAGTTGATGATCGTGGCACGCCAATTCGAATCAGGGACGTGGCGAGAGTCCATAGTGGCCCAGAGCTTCGACGCGGTGTGGCTGAGCTGGATGGCGAGGGCGAGGTTGCAGGGGGTATTGTTATTATGCGTTACGGCGAAAACGCACTCACGACCATTGAAGGCGTAAGAACAAAACTGGATGAACTCTCTTCCGGACTACCGGATGGTGTCGAGATTATCCCCGTCTACGACCGTGGTGCATTGATCGAACGAGCAGTCGATAACCTGTCGACGACTCTCGTGATCGAATTCTTGCTCGTAACTTTGGTATGTGCGGTGTTTCTACTGCATATGCGCTCGGCGATGGTCGCCATCATCGCACTGCCCATGGGCATCTTGCTCGCGTTCATAGCCATGCGGTTGCAGGGGATCAATGCCAACATCATGTCATTAGGCGGTATTGCCATCGCCATTGGTGCGATGGTCGACGGGCCCATTGTGCTCATCGAGAACGCCCACAAACATCTCGCACTGGCGAGGTCCCGATATGGAGAATCGCTAACGTCGGCACAGCGCTGGTCGGCGATAGGCGATGCCGCGAAAGAGGTTGGCCCCGCGCTGTTCTTCTCGCTCCTGGTGATTGTTGTCTCCTATTTCGCGATATTTACTCTCGAAGCACAAGAGGGTCGCCTCTTCAAACCCCTCGCTTTCACGAGCAGCTATTCGATGGGTGCTGCAGCAATTCTAGCGATTGTTCTCGTTCCGTTGCTGACCGGTTATCTTATCCGTGGCCGAATTTTGGCCGAGAACAAGAATCCGCTCACTCGCGCTTTGCATGCGGTGCATGCCCCAGCTCTGTCCTTTCTGCTGCGGTGGCGCAAGACCACCCTTGTCGTCGTACTGGGGCTCCTCTTGGTTACCGTCTATCCAGTGTCCCGGCTGGGCTCTGAGTTCATGCCGCCGCTCGATGAAGGGGACATCTTCTACATGCCGACCACATTTCCGGGGATATCGATCACGAAAGCGAAGGAGCTTTTGCAGCAGACCGACAAGATTCTGACGACGTTTCCGGAAGTAGCGTCGGTATTCGGCAAAGTCGGCCGGGCCGAAACGGCGACCGACCCCGCACCACTATCGATGATCGAGACATTGGTCCGTTTGAAACCTCGCAGCGAATGGCCGGATCCGTCGAAGACCACCCGTGAGCTTATGCGGGAGATGGATGCCGCGATTCGGTTTCCCGGCCTTGCCAACGCCTGGACCATGCCGATCAAGGCACGGATCGACATGTTGTCGACTGGCATCAAAACTCCGGTAGGCATCAAAATAAGCGGACCGGACCTGGTCGAGCTGCAGCGCATCGCAGAAGAAGTAGAACAGGCTATGAAGGGGATTCCGGAAACGCTTTCAGCGTTTGGCGATCGCGCTGCCGGAGGCTATTTCCTGGACTTCGACATCAAGCGAGACGCCGTCGCCCGCTATGGACTGACTGTAGGTGATGTCCAGGAGGTCATCATGTCGGCGATCGGCGGAATGCAGGTCACCGAGACGGTCGAAGGTCTTGAACGGTATCCCGTCAACATCCGCTACCCTCGTGAACTGAGAGATGACCCGGATCGTCTGGCAAGAGTACTGATTCCGACGCCGTCCGGTGCACAAATTCCGCTTGGCCAGGTTGCGAACATCGAACTACGCCGCGGTGCACCGGTAATAAAAAGCGAGGGCGCGCGACCGAATGCATGGGTCTATGTCGATCTCAAGACATCAGACGTGGGTGGCTTCGTCAGCAAGGCAAAGACCGTCGTTGCGAACGAGGTCGATATTCCTGCCGGATACGCGATCAGCTGGTCCGGCCAATACGAATACATGGAGCGTGCGACGGCACGTTTGCAGATAGTTATCCCACTCACTCTGCTGATGATATTCGTGTTGCTCTACTTCAACTTCGGCAATGCCATATCGCCGAGCATCGTGATGCTGTCCGTACCGTTTGCCCTTATCGGCGGTTGCTGGCTCGTATTCTGGTACGGATTCAATATCTCGGTCGCTGTAGCGGTCGGATTTATCGCACTCGCGGGCGTAGCAGTGGAAACTGGTGTGCTGGTACTCACTTTCATCCAGGAGGCAGTCGTCGAGCGACGTGAGAGTATGCGCGCGACCACCGCAGCTGGTTCTGAGGCGGTAACTCTGACGGACGTGGACATTGTGGAAGCGGTGCACGCGGGAACATCCAGGCGCGTCAGACCCGTAGTGATGACTGCAACCTCTACAATTGTCGGACTCTTGCCAATCATGCTTTTGGGTGGGACCGGCTCCGATGTAATGCGACGCATCGCAGCGCCAATGGTTGGTGGCATGTTGACGGCGACCTTCCTGTCGCTGCTGGTACTGCCGGTCATCTATAGCTATGTCGCGCAAATCGCAGAGGAACGCAAGCGACGCCGCATGTCGCGAGGCACTTTCGAGCATGCCGCTGCACATTAGGAGGTTCCCTCTGTACATAGCGTATAGGCAGACTTTGGCTAACGCACCGATTAACGCCGATTGGCTCTTTTTCTGTCAGACACCGTCAAAATTTGAGTAGCTTGGTCATGCAGTGATCTCAGGCATACGCAATACGCACCGCCGCATAAGCAAAATACACGATCAAAAGTGCAGATCCTGTAATTCGCCCCAAGCAGGCTTTCCCAAAAAAGAAAATTGGAATCAATGCGGCAGCCAAAAGCCATGACAGGATAAGGTCGCCGACACCGCCGCTTGGTACCGGAATCTGGGCGATCATTCCGCTCGCCGGAAGTACTATCAGTGAGTTGAAAATATTTGATCCGACAATGTTGCCGAGTGCGAGATCTGATTCACGACGTGCTGCGGCAATCATTGACGTTACGAGCTCTGGCATGCTCGTGCCAATGGCAACCACGAACAGACCAACGATAGCGTCGGAAATCCGGAGTTGATGCGCAAACAGGACCCCATTGCGCACCGTCAGCTCACCGCCTGCGAATAACAGCGCAAACCCGGCGGCAACGAGTAGCCATCGAAAGCGTCCTTTCGGCGGAGCAACGACGATTTTGCTCTCTATTATATCTGCCAACAAAGGGTCATTGCGCCGGACGCGTATCAGGTCCAGAGCCGTGATGTAAACGAAAATGCAGAACATCAGCATAAGCATGATTGCATCGGTCCGACCAATTACCGCCGGCATTCCTTCGAGCGGTCCGTCCAGGGCCATTACCATCATCATGGTCGTGGCTAACACCAGCAAAGGTAATTCTCGACGAACTATGTCACCTTGTATGGCAATGGGGCTCACTATTGCGGCGGCGCCCAGAACAAGGCCAAGGTTACTGATATTCGAGCCAACAACATTGCCGAAGGCAAGTCCCGTCGCCCCCTCCATCGCACCGAATAGATTGACAATCAACTCCGGTGAACTCGTACCGAATCCAACGATCGTAAGACCCACAACCATGGGCGAAACACCGAGGCCAGCGGCGATCTCGGACGCACCGCGGACCAGTAGCGTCCCGCCGCTGATCAACAAGGCGATGCCGAGTAAGATTCCCATGAACGACAGCATGACGCGATATTAGCCGCTCTTGTCATGCCAAGTCGGCAATCTCGATGTCCGAGGTCTGCTGCGGTTTAGCTCAGTGACACGATTACCGCCCGGCGATCGCTCTTGTCGGGGCGTCGCCGCAGCTGTCCTCTGGCTTCCAGCTTGCCGATACAGTTGGTCATTGCGCTGCTACTACGATCTGTCGCCGCCGACCCCGTAGCCGGGAGGGCGCAGGGCCGCCCCTGTCGACGCCCGGACTCGCCGTTTCGAGTTCCGGTCGCTCCTCCGTCCGTTGGTCGAGAACGTCGTCAGCGGCATCTCTTTTCATACGCTCGCTCAATTATTATATTTTGATATAAAACTACTTGACATCAAAATATTTTGGCAGATACTTCGCCGAAAGTCCCACACTATTTGCTAGGAATTAGAACATGGCAGTGACCTTACACAACCCGGCTCGTTTTGAGCTTCCAACCAGAATCCGCGCCGAGAAGATATCTTCGAACGAACTCAAGACGAGGATGGCGCTGATAGACAGGATTGGTGACTTGCGGGGCATAGAAACGGTTGAGCGACGAGACGATACCGTGCCGGGCCAGGTCGATGTGTACTTGAAGCAAGACCCAGACATACAGCTACAAGAAACGCTTGCGGGACCCCTGTTCTGCAGCCTGAATCGCGATGGCGTCGTTGTAACAGGCCTCGACCGGTGGGCACGGCATAAAGTGATTTCAAGAGGTTGGGGAAAGCTGGATTTCGACAGGGTATTCGTATTCCTGCCGCGTGACGGCAGAGAGTTGGACATCGTGTGGAAGATTCTGCAAAGAGCCTACCACAACCTGTTTAGCCGATCGGCCAGGTTGCCAGAAGCACACATCGTGTCGACCTGGGACTGGCCGAAATTTTCACGAACAACCCTTCAATAGAGGAGCAAGGACAATGCGTCCGTATGACAGCGAATATGACGATTTTGATGACTTCGATGATTTCGACTTCTCCGGAGTTCGGGCAATTCGCCACATGGTCGATGAAAGGCAACGACGCGAGCTGCGCCTCCGCGGACATAGACGGGCCAGACGGTACGGAAAAAATCGCTGGGATGACGATGAATGGAGCGACTACGACGCTGATGATTATGCCGATTACGATGCGGACGAATTCGACACCTACTCGGGGCTAAGTATCGACCAACATTGAGTACCGGGTCCGCGGCGTCATGGGGCAAGCGTCAACGCGGAGAGAGAGATGTGGTCTTTGGGGGCGTCTTCTTGACGCCCCTTTTCTTTGCCGCTCGAACTGTGATGCGTCTTCGCCTTGCGGCTGAGTCTCCTGCTGCGACGGCTCAAATTCAATCCGACATCCTGAGTTCAGAATCAGGCCACCTGAGTCGGCTATCCGCTGCCTCGGGTGCGGGTTTTGCCCTGTTTCGCGTTTTTCTCGATAAACCCGATGATCATTCCAGCAACGTCTTTTCCGGTTGCTTGTTCAATTCCCTCCAGACCCGGACTCGAGTTCACTTCCATCACAACCGGTCCGTGATTTGAGCGGAGCAAGTCGACGCCGGCAACGTTCAGGCCCATCACCTTGGCGGAACGCACAGCGGTCGAGCGCTCTTCGGGAGTCAGCTTTATCAACGTCGCCGATCCGCCGCGGTGCAGATTCGATCGAAACTCACCTTCCTTACCTTGCCGCTTCATCGCGGCGACGACTTTGTCCCCGATGACGAAGCACCGAATGTCGGCCCCGCCGGCTTCAGCGATAAACTCCTGCACCATGAAGTTGGCCTTGAGGCCACGAAATGCTTCGACAACGCTTTCTGCCGCCTTCTTCGTCTCTGCGAGAACCACGCCAACGCCCTGGGTACCCTCCAATAACTTAATCACCACGGGCGCGCCACCGGCGATCTCTATCAGGTCGTCAGTGTCATCCGGCGAATTGGCGATCCCTGTCACAGGTAAACCGATACCTTTTCGCGCCAGCAGTTGCGACGCGCGTAACTTATCTCGAGACCGGCTAATCGCCACTGATTCGTTAACCGAGTAGACACCCATCATCTCGAACTGGCGCACCACGGCGGTACCGTAGAAGGATACCGATGCGCCGATTCGCGGAATGATCGCGTCAACTCCTGTAATAGCTGCGCCATTGAGGTGAATACTCGGTCTGTGGCTGGTGATATTCATGTAGCAGCGCTTGTGATTTATTACCCGCATGTTGTGCCCGCGCTCCACACCGGCTTCTACGAGGCGCTTGGTCGAATAGAGATGCCTGTTGGTTGAGAGAATGCCGATATTCATTGCTGTGTCCTCGGTGTAATTGAGCTCGTGCGGCGATATTTGACCTAGCCCTCAGTGGTGGTGATATCGTGCACGACAGAAAAGACTTCTACGCGGTTCTCGGCCGCCGAGACATCCTTGAATGCCCCCAGATTCACGAGTGCGTCGCCTTCGTGTGCCAGGGGAAGATTGCTTCGACCAATGACAATACCGTCGAACGGTGCGATCACCTCTTGCTCTTCATCGCCTAACGGATCGCTGATAGCTGCCAGCTTTTGTCCTTTCGCCACGCTGCTGCCAAGACTTACCTTGCCACCGACGATGCCGCTTGAAGGCGCCCTAACCCAACTCGTCGATTTAGCGATTACCGGTGTTACCGATTTCCTACGTTTGCTCGCAGGCAGCATGCCTATATGGTGCATCACATTCAGGATTCCGCGGATGCCTCCCCGAATCGCGATTTCGTCGAAGCGCAGAGCCTCGCCGGCCTCATAGATGAGAACAGGCAGATTCCGCTCAACCGCATACGCTCGCAGTGATCCGTCACGAATATTCGCATTGATGATCACTGGAGCACCAAACGCCTTCGCGATCTCTGTTGTTTTCGGATCGTCAAGGTTGGCCCGGATCTGCGGCAAATTGGACCTGTTAATTGCACCTGTGTGCAGATCAATGCCGTAATCGGCTTTGGCGACTATCTGTGTCGTGAACAAGTGCGCCAGTCTCGCCGCGATGGATCCTCTTGGGGTTCCCGGAAACGACCGGTTCAAATCACGTCGGTCAGGGAGGTAGCGAGACTGGTCGAGAAAACCGTGCACATTTACAATCGGGACGGCCACCAGAGTCCCGCTAACAGAGCGAAGTATTTTTCTTTTCAGCAACCGGCGAATGATTTCAACTCCGTTTAACTCATCGCCATGGATTGCTGCAGAAATAAATAGCACGGGACCCGCTTTCTTGCCGCAAATCACCTTTACCGGCATGCTCAGAGAGGTTGCCGTATAGAGGTCGGCAACAGGCAGGCTTACACTTATGCGCTCGCCAGGATTGATGATGTGCTCGCCTATCGTCAATGGTTTATTTGCTGTCACGACCGTCTATGCCTTCTTGGTTCGCCGTTTCTTGCCAATGAGATATGACCGTGCCGGATTTACCTGCGCGCGGCCCCTTAGTGCGGTCCGGCCCAGGAGCATGCGGAATAGCATGGTGTCGCGGGCGGTCAGTGTTGCCTCAATAGGCCATGAGTATTGTCCAATGCATAGCGTCGTCGAAATCACGACACGTTCTTCCTTGTGGCCCCCGGAGTCGGTCACCACTCGTTTATCGAGAACATCGGCAGTACAAGTCAGAATCACAGTCTCGTCCTTTTGCCACGGGTGAATTCGAAACTCGACCCTGTCACGACCATTGTCTGCAAAGGTATGCAGCTCGAATGCATGGATCGCGGACGTGCGGGCCCCTGTGTCGACCTTCGCTTTTATTGCTTGGATGCCTATATCTGGCAGGCTCACCCACTCGCGCCAACCAAACGTCAGTAAGTTTTCAGATTGCTCCATTCGAATATCCTTGGTGGCTCAGAGTGCCCGGTAAATTCTTACGCCAGCGACAATGGCAGAGAAATCCACGGAGCGCCTCGACAAATCAAATCCCGGTTGTTTCTCGTCCACCGACAAACTGGCGGTTCATCGGATGCAACAGCTTGAAGTTGGCAGTTACTTTAAATCTGAGGTTTCGCTTGCTGTGGTCTGATGGTGCGATTTCGCTCCTCTCATTGTCCTTTATTCTCTCAAGAACCGGCAATATTTCGGCAAGAAAACTTGTCGCGATCTAAAACTCTTCACCTGGCAATGACGTACGTAAGTGGAGCACTGCCTGGGGTCGGCAGTTCCTGCAAGTCCCCTACCGATAATGCCTAAGATCCGAACATGACTAATGAATCTCCTGCCTGATAGAGGCAGGAGTCACGCCGACCGTTATTTTCCAGAAGACCGACCACCACGCGGATTCTCAGGGCGCTGAGTGATTAATTCTGGTTTTATTGTCAATCCGCATGGGAACGTCTGTTATTAAGAGTGTGTCACGGTAAACAACGCTGCATAGCATATTCACGCAGTACCTAGGCACAACTGCAGAGCTTGCCCGGACTATAGCCTCATGACCGTTGGTGCTCACCGCGGCCATGCACCCTGCAGCACGTTTGACAGAGCGCATCGCAAACCGGAACAGACCAACAACGACCACTGCGATCGCATGACGTCAATTTCCTGACGTCGCACTTGCCGATGAGATGTCAATCTCGTTTGTGGTCTTCAGGTGATGTCCATTATGCGATCACAGTGTGCGACTCGAAAAAAAGGAGATAGCGGCGGCCCTGTATTCGGAATCGCATCACGGAATCGGTTATAGATTTGCCGTTTTTTTCATTTTTTGCGAAACTGCACACGGTCGCCGCCTCACGATTCACCGGCAGCCCGGGCAAAGCGGTCACGCACGATAGCCTCGAGGTCCGCAAACGGGATCGGTTTGCG